>JAEEGH010002743.1_pt1 | contig 47147 bp, 46 predicted proteins | sample 9134181 | NCBI WGS metagenome assembly JAEEGH01 (sample SAMN16246544, study PRJNA631951) | gut metagenome | biome: gut microbiome; feature: rumen; material: DP-attached | host: Bos | place: Iran: Karaj | collected 2018-10
AGAGGCAGATGCCTCTGTCAGGATAATCAACAGGATAAGTTGTTAAGAGAAAACGGGAATAGGATTATGGGGAAAAAGAAAAGAGAACACGTAGTTTTCGATCAAATGCTAAAGCAGAAAAAGAGTATCCCTTTTTCGAAAACAATAAGTGATAGCCCGCGAAAACAGAAAACCAAACCTTTGAAGTCAGAATAATCAACAGTAATCAGATGCTGAGGTTACTATGAAAGAAGCGTTGATAATAATAGATGTACAAAATGATTATTTCCCGGGTGGGTCATGTGAACTTTACAGACCTTTGGAAGCTGAGAAGAAGATCAAAGAACTGATCGATGACAGTAGAGCATCGGGGCGCAAGATAATTTATATTCAGCATATCAATCCTCCCGATGATTATTTCTTTATCGAAGGAACAGATGGTGTCAAGATTTCAGACAGGATCAAACCGGCTGAAGAGGATAAGATCATCATCAAACATTACCCGAACAGTTTTCTGGAGACGGAGCTAAACGAATACCTTAAGAGCATTGGCGTGGAAGAACTGATCATATGCGGTATGATGACACATATGTGTGTCGATACAACTGTTAGAGCAGCTATGGATTACGGATACTCCGTTAAAGTCGTAGGTGACGCATGTGCGACCATGGATCTTGCGATCAATGGTGAGACTGTACCTGCAGATATGGTCCAAAAGGCTTTTCTCGCAGCTTTGGATGGCGTGTTTGCAACGATCATTTAATAAACAGCTTAATAAATCAAGGGGAGTGTAAAAATGGCATCGAGCAAAGATTATTTGGATTTCATATTAGATCAGCTTTCAGAGCTGGATGATATAACTTACAGGGCGATGATGGGAGAATACATCATCTACTATCGCGGAAAAGTTGTCGGTGGAATTTATGATGACCGTTTTCTTGTGAAGAATGTAAAGCCTGCTGTGAAAATGATGCCGGAAGCCGGTCTGGAACTGCCATACGAGGGAGCGAAGGAGATGGTCCTTGTCGATAATGTTGAGAACAAAGAGTTTCTTCACGAACTGTTAGAGGCGATGTATGAAGAGTTACCCTCACCGAAGAATAAGAAGTGAGTGATGGTAAGGAAAATCGGAAGTTCTTGATGCTGTGTCAGGAAAAGAGTTCTTTGAGTCACAGAGCTATACCGGTGTAGCAGAAGATGATGGCCAGATAGTTGGCTTATATATATTGCATCCTAATAATGTTGGCAGATGTGGGCATATTTGCAACGCGAGCTATGCAGTAAATTCTAAGTGCCGAGGTCAGCATATCGGAGAAAAACTTGTAAGAGATTGTCTGCTTAAAGCGAAGAATATCGGATTTAGAGTATTACAGTTCAATGCAGTAGTAGAGAGTAACATACATGCAAGGCATCTATATGAAAGACTTGGCTTTGTACAGCTTGGCACTATTCCAGGCGGATTTAGGATGAAGGATGGGCATTACGAAAATATTTGCCCATACTATCACGTACTTTAATTTCCAGTATATATGACAATAGAGAGGTTGATATGAATTTTCTATTTGTAGCACTTGGTGGCGCCTTGGGTGCAGTAGCGCGATATGCAATAAGTCTGATTCCTGTTAAGACTTATTTTCCGATATTAACTCTGATCACAAATATCCTCGGTGCCATACTAATAGGATTTGTTGTTGGAATTACCAGTAATCGAGAAAGGGTATCTGATTATACCATTCTTTTCTGGAAGACAGGTGTGTGCGGAGGTTTTACCACATTCTCTACATTTTCCCTTGAAGCTTTTAATTTGTTTGAAAAGAAACAATATATGAATGGCGGATTATATGTGGCGCTAAGTTGTTGTTGCTGCATATTTGGAATTCTATGTGGAAAGAAACTCGCGACAATAATAAAACTTTGAATTCCAGTTGCCCTAAATAATAGGAGAGCGTATGAAAATTGACTAAAAAGTGTTGAAATTGTAACATGTTGCTGATATACTGAATCTGTTGTAAAAAATATTAAGGAAAGCGAGGTATTCGTGATGAGTGTAAAGAGAATAGAAATTGTAACAGAATATAGTATGAAGACCTCGGTTTGTGATAGATAAATAATTGATCCTTTGGCCGTGGCTTATTAGTCACGGCTTCTTTTTTTCTAAATGCCATTGTCATGGCGATGATCTCAACCTTAGTCTCCATACTGATCACAAAGAAAAAAATATGGAGAAAAAAATGAATAATACAGAAAACAATTTATGTAAAGGCAGAGTTTCTGCGATATACAAGAACAGTTATGTAATAAGGTTTGAAGGAAAAGATATTTCTGCCAGACTAAAAGGAACATTTCAAGAGAAGGCACCTGAGTTTTTCCCTGTTGTGGGTGATTACGTCTCTTTTGTAAATAATCCAATTGGAGATTCTTTGATCGCATCAGTTGATGAGAGAACAAGCTTTTTGCAGAGGCCCGATCAGGCTAAAACAGGAGTCATGCAGTATATGGTGGCAAACGTGGATTACACGTTGATAGTCACCTCTCTAAATGAGGACTACAGTTACAACAGAATCGCCAGATATGTGAGCGTTGTTCTCCAGGGAAACTCTATTCCAGTGGTGGTTTTGACAAAATCAGATCTGTGCAGCAACTACGGCAGATATGTTCGTGAAGTGGAGAGCATCTCTGATAAAGTCAGAGTTCATGCTATTTCGGCTTTATATGGAATAGGAGTTGATGAATTATATGAATACATGAGGCCGGGCGTGACATTGTGCCTTATGGGATCCTCCGGAGCAGGCAAGTCGACGCTTTTAAATGCCTTTGCCGGTGAAGAAATAATGAAAACCTCGGAAGTGCGAGAATCAGACTCCACAGGAAGACATACCACAACATACAGGCAGCTGATTGAGCTTGAAAACGGCGTATCAATAATAGATACACCAGGCATGAGAGAGCTTGGAATGGCTAACACAGAGCTTGGAATAGACAATACATTTTCAGATATCCTTGCCCTAGAGCAATGCTGCAAGTTCAGTGATTGCAAGCATGATACCGAACCGGGATGCGCTGTGAAGGCAGCAATAGAAAGCGGCGAGCTTTCAGCAGAGCGATACATCCTCTATAAGTCATTGAGCGCGGAAAATACCAATAATTACGCTAAGAAAAAAGAGATCTCAAAGTGGGCTAAGGCTGCTAAAAAGCTGAAAAGAGATAATTATAGATTTTAAAATAAGAATTAGCCATTTTGCATTTCACCGTTCAAAAATTGCAAGTCACCGCCATTTTCCTTTTTTCTTGCCTCAAATAAGTTAATATCTGTTTCAGATACAGGAAAACAGGTAACAAGAAAGAGGTCAGATATGAAAAAAGCAATTGAAGTTAGTAATTTGGTCAAACAATACGGCGATGCGACAGCAGTAAACAACATCTCTTTTGAAGTTGAGCAGGGCTCTCTTTTTGCATTCCTTGGAGAAAATGGAGCCGGTAAGTCCACAACCATAAATATGTTAAGTACGATCCTTCCTAAGACCTCAGGCCACGCCAGGTTAATGGGGTATGAACTTGGAAAAGAAGATGATGCCATCAGAAAATCTATTGGGATAGTTTTTCAGAATTCAGTACTGGATGGGAACCTGACAGTTAAGCAGAATCTCCTTACAAGAGGCGCATATTACGGGTATGGAAAAAAAGAGATAATGGAGAGGCTTTCGCTCTTTTGGGACGAATTTAATCTGGAAGAAATCTGGAATAAGCGATACGAGAATCTTTCCGGAGGACAGAGAAGGCGAATAGATATAGCAAGGGCTCTGATCCACAAGCCGGACATTCTTTTTCTGGATGAGCCCACCACGGGACTTGATCCCATGTCCCGCAGGATGGTGTGGGACTACATCAATCATTTAAGGAAAAACGAGAACCTGACTATATTCCTGACAACGCATTACATGGAAGAAACCGCAGAAGCAGACAACGTGGTTATCATGGACAAGGGAAGCATAATTGCAGAAGGCTCACCTGCTGAATTAAAGAGCAGGTATACCGGTAAAAAACTCATCTGGTATACAGCACAGAACGATGAAAACACAAAGATAATTGAAACTTCCAGTGCTCCAAGCTTTAGCTACGAGGCTGATCACTACAATATTCTGATGGATGAAGGAATCATGGAATTTGTCTGGAAAAACAAAGATTCTATCAGAGATTTTGAAGTAATCAAAGGAACAATGGACGACGTTTTTTTAACACTTACAGGAAAGGAAATGGTGGAGTGCAATGGATAAAATAAGAGGTCTTTTAGGTCTTACAAAAAGAAACATACTGGTATATATGAATAATAAGGGATCAATTTTTTTCTCAATGCTAACACCGCTTATTATTCTTATTCTTTATCTATTGTTTTTAAAGAGCACCTTTTTGTCATCGCTTGAGCACGCTGCAACGGGCCTTGAGAAGCTGATATTAGCAAAGGACATGGACCAGTTTGTAAATGGCATATTACTTACAGGCATCATCAGCACTGCACTGATCACCATTCCCTACAATGCCCTTGAAACCATAGTCAGAGACAGGGAAGACAGAGTGTATTTTGATATGATATCAACCCCTGTAAAAAGAGCTGAAATCATCCTTTCATATTTCCTGGCAGCGGTAGTTTCAGCCTTTTTTCAGACCTTAGTGGTTCTGTTTTGCGGAATTGGAGTGCTTCTTTTGAACGGAACCATGTATTTTGAAATTTCAGATATTATAGGTCTTGTTGGAGTGATTTTCCTGGGCACTCTTTCATCAACAGCAATCTTTACTCTTATAATGATGTTTTTTAAGAAAATGGGCACCTGCAGTGCATTTATGGGAATCATTTCTGCAGTGTCAGGTTTTATAGTTGGCGCATACCTTCCTCTGTCTGAATTCAGCAAGACAATACAGAATGTATGTAACCTCATCCCGGCCACAGGAATCACCGTACTTATCAGAAATTTCCTGACCGGTGGAGTTTTAAATCATATGGATGAGAGCATAGGCGGAGTAGACGGCGGCGCATTTCTTCATGCCATGAGAGAGTATTTTTCTTTTAACACACAGGTTGGTTCATCAACTTGGTCATTGAATCAGACCTGCATATATATAATAATGGTTACAGTGATATTTATTGCAGCTACAAGAATCATCTATCCAAGAGTTTATAATAAAAGGTAAAGGGGAAAAGCCTTGAAGGTAACGTTTAATAAGATTCCGCAGGATGAAAGTGAATACGCAGTTGTAAATGCATATGGGCGCACAACTGCCATAGACACTGCAATTGGGCTGCTTGAAAACGGGGAGCAGATCATTATGGGCTATAAGGACGGCGAGAACATTCCATGCCCGATTTCCAAGATCTATTACATAGAGACAGTAGATGATAAGTGCTTTGCCTATACTAAGGACGACTGCATTGAGCTGCGAAGCCGTCTCTACGAGGTAGAAAAAGCTCTGGATTTCAGGTTCTTTAGGTGTTCTAAATCCATGCTTTGCAATATCAGAAAGATAAAAAGTGTAAAAGCGGAGACCAATGCCAGGATGAGAGCAGTTCTTTTGAATGGAGAGGTTATTCTTATTACCAGAAGCTATGTAAAAGAGATGAAGAAGAGGTTGGGACTATGAAAAAACTAAAGATAGTAATGGAACAAACAATGCTGGTCAGCTTCCTGGTATTGTGCGCTGTCAGCATTATCGGACTTTTGGTAATGAGGAAAAATGAGTGGTCTTTTGACTGGTATACTCCGGGGTCAATTCTTGTTGCCAGCTTTTTATGCAGTCTGGTAACAGTGTTGCTTCTTTATAATGATAAATACGATAAAGAGTTGTCTGCATTAATGCATAACCTGGTGACGCTTCTGCATTTTTTTCTGATGTACATTATCATCATTACTTTTGGGCATCTTTGTAACTGGTACAAAACTAAAAATGGCTTTGTTCAGATAACTGTAATCTTCGTGGTTGTCTATGCTGCAGCATGGGTAGGAACAGGCATAATGTTCAGACATGATGAGAAGCTTATCTCAGATGCCCTTGAAAGTGTGAGGGATAAGGAATAATGGCCCTTGGGGACGGGGTTTGTGGTTCATTTTTATTTTGACCCTAGAACCCCGTCCCCAATGGGCCATCACATTATGGAGGAAGGATAATGATTTTATTAGTTAACGCTTGTGTAAAAAAGAATTCAAGAACCAAAAGAATTGCTGACAAGCTTATAGAAAAGCTTAGTAAAAAAACATCTGAAGAAATATTAGAAGTAAAGCTTGAAACTATTTCTTTTCCTAAAACAGATGAGAGATTCCTTGCATATAGAGACGATTGTATTGCAAGGGGTGACTTCTCAGATGTTTATTTCAACCTTGCAAAGACCTTTGCAAAGGCAGATACAATTGTAATTGCAGCGCCGTACTATGACTTATCATTCCCAGCTTCACTTAAGCAGTATGTAGAGCACATCAATGTTTTAGGCATAACCTTTGAATATACAGATGAAGGCTATCCGAAATCTCTTTGTAATGCCCATAAGCTTTATTATGTTACTACAGCTGGTGGTTGCTTCGTTCCGGAAGAGTTTGGATACGGATACATCAAGACACTTGCCCAAAACTTCTATGGTATTCAGGACTGTGAAAAGATTCAGGCTGTTGGACTTGATGTGGTTGGTGCAGATGTCGAGAGTATTGTCAATGGGTGTATTAATAATATATAACTTGCGTTTTTTAATGGCCCATGGGAATGGCCCATGGGGACGGGGGTTGGGGGTCAAAATAGAAATGAACCACAAACCCCGTCCCCAATAGGTCACGTAGACAGATGGAAAGACAAAAATGAAATAGGAAGGAGTATTCAACATGGCAAAAGTTCTTTTACTTAATGGCAGTCCAAAGGCAAATGGCTGCACAGCTACTGCTCTTAACGAGATGATCTCGATATTCAATGAGGAAGGAATAGAGACGGAGATCATTCACGTAGGTAATAAAGATATCCGTGGCTGCGTTTCCTGCGGGTATTGCGAGAAAAATGGAAAGTGTGTTGTTAACGATCTTGTAAATGAAGTTGCAGGGAAGTTCGAAGAGGCAGATGGATTGGTTGTTGGAAGCCCTGTTTACTATGGCTCCCCAAATGGTACAATCCTTTCTTTTATGGACAGGCTTTTTTACAGTACTTCTTTTTCCAAGCAGATGAAGGTCGGTGCGGCTGTCGTAAGCTGCAGAAGAGGCGGCAATACTGCAAGTTTTGATGTTCTGAACAAATACTTTACTATAAGCGGAATTCCGTTGGCTTCAAGCACATACTGGAATCAGGTGCATGGATTTGATGCCGAAGATGTTAAAAAAGATCTTGAGGGACTTCAGACAATGAGAAATCTTGCAAGGAATATGTCTTTCATGATAAAGGCTTTTTCCGATGCAAAAGAAAAATATGGCCTTCCGGCTGTGGAAAGAGATGCATTCACAAGTTTTCCTGATGGAAAATGATACATGGAAGGAAATAACTGTTCCGCATACAAGCTGGAGGAAGGCATGATGGAATCAAACAATGAATACCCTTATAGTATAAAAGATGTCCATATCAGTGATCCGTTTATACTTGCGGATAAAAAATCAGGTTTTTACTATACTTATGTTCAGTTTGTGGATGAAAAGAGATTTCCACAGGCAAAATGTGATGAGCCTTGTTTTTATGTGCTCAAATCAAAAGATCTCGTTAACTGGTCGGTTCCAAAGGTGTGCTTTAGAAAGGGCGATTTTTGGGCAGACAAGGATTATTGGGCACCTGAATGCCATGTATGGAAAGGAAAATATTATCTAATCTCTTCCTTTAGAGCCGAGGGAAAGTACAGAGGCTGTCAGTGCCTTGTTTCAGAGAGCCCGGAAGGCCCGTTTGAAGCAGTAGGAGATGGCCCGGTCACTCCCAAGGGCTGGCACTGCCTGGATGGAACACTTTTTGTAGATGACAATGGTGATCCATGGATGGTCTTTTGTCATGAGTGGATGCAGGTTTATGATGGACAGATCTGTGCAATCAGGTTAAGCGATGATCTTTCAAAAGCTGTTTCAGAGCCGGAGATTCTTTTCAGAGCATCCGATGCTCCCTGGCGTGGGAATATGGCTGCTGATGGAGGACTTGTTACAGATGGCCCATTTATGCACCGTTTACAGTCAGGAACTCTTATAATGTTATGGTCCAGCTTCTCTGAAAGAGGAGGGTACACTGTGGGTTATGCACGATCGGAAAGCGGAACTATTCATGGACCATGGCTTCAGGAAAAGGTTCCTCTATATGCACTTGATGGTGGACACGCCATGCTCTTTAGAGCTTTTAATGGCAAGTTGATGATGTCTCTTCATTGTCCCAATATCCATCCCAAAAAGAGAATTCTTTTGTTTGAGATGGAAGAAGAAGGAGACAGACTTGTTATAAGGAACGAAGTTACAGGAAACTGGTATAACAGCGCTGGTGGCAGCGCAGAGAAATGGCGCTATAGCGTACCTTGCACTGAAGATTTTTACCTGTAATGGCCCCTGGGGACGGGGTTCATGGTTCATTTCTATTTTGACCCTAGAACCCCGTCCCCAAGGGCCACTGATATAGATGGTGGAGAGAATGGATAATCGCATTGAATGGACAAAAAAACATGATGAAGTGGTTCGGGCAGTTGAAAGTTTGGGCTTCCCGAGCGAATTAGGGGATCAGATTTCGAGACAGCTTGGAAGCCCTAAAGCAATGGAGCGGATGCTTGCATATCTTTACAACGTGAAGCCACAAAGCGCAGAACTTATTGTTGATGAAATGCTGGCTATTTGCAGTGATGTAGACAGATGGAAAGATAAAAAGGCAGCTGAAGAAGCTAATGCCAGATACAATGAAATTCTAAACTATGGATTTGGAGGAGACGAGGAATGAACTCGATTTTGATAAAGGATACAACGAAAGAAGAAAGAGAACGTATTGTTGCGGAATCAATCGGAAATATAAACGGCAGCTGCGATGGCTGCAGTTCAGGGCTGATTGAAATGTACCAGCCCTATATTGATGGAATTAAAGAAATTCGTGAAATCAATATGGAATTCAGGGCAAACTATGAATCTGGAGTTGAGGGACCACAAAAAGCTGATTGCGGTTATAAGATGTAAGGCAGGACGATAGAGTCGGAGAAAAAAATCAGATAATTCTTGCTTCATCTAAACTTAGGAGAATCTCATAAAAATCAAAATAAGGGTGTCACAGTAGATGATGGAAGATTTCACCAGATACTGTGGAACCCTTTTTTGTGTTGTTAAAATTGATAAAAATGAGTAAGAAAAAATTCAAAGATTTTTGCCTTTAGGGTGGAATTGTATGGTTTTTTATTGTGAAAACGCAATACAGAGCTTTTTTAGTCAAACGGTTTTGGCTTTATATCATGGTTCACAATTTAAATGTTCATTTTTCATTATTTATGTTCGAAATTTTGTGAGCTTTTTTTGTGGATTATCTTTAACATAATAATTAACAATTAACATTCCATGTACTTATGAAAGGGAGGAAACCATGAGAAAGAAAGTATTAAGCACTATCCTTTGTTTGACAACGGGACTCTCTGTGCTTGTTGGATGCGGATCTACTTCTGCAGAAACAACAGAAAATCCTACAAATGAAACGACATCAGAAGCAGTTGCTCAAGAAAATAAGACAGAAGCATCGTCAGATGCACAAGCTGGAAATACTGAAGAGGAAGTTACAATCACCTATTGGGGATGGGATGTAAGTAATTTTGCTCAGCCTCTTATGGATAAATACCATGAACTTCATCCAAATGTAACTTTTGAGCCTACTGCTGTTGAGTGGGGCGATATGATTCCTAAGACACAGCAGGCACTCGCTTCCGGTTCTGAGCTTCCTACTATTATTCCTATGGATCTCGGATTGTTAGGAGTTTGGAAAAATATGGACATTTTTGAGGACCTGACTCAGTATGGCCTTGATGTTTCTAAATATAATCCAGCTCTTATGGCTTCAACAACAGATGATAATGGAAAAGTATTTGGATTGCATGAGGCTGTTAACCCAGCTGCAATTGCATATAAAAGAGATCTTGCAGAGAAATATCTCGGTACGTCTGACCCAGATGAGATTCAGGCAATGCTTCAGTCATATGATGACTATATTAAAGTTGGAACCAAGATTAAAGAAGCTAGTGGTGGTAAGGCATTCATGTTCCATTCCGGACAAGCTATTGCAGAGTGGTTCTATTTTGCTAGTACAACACCGAACGCAGTTGATGGCAACATAAATGCAACTGCAAAATACACAGAGATAATGGATCTTCTTACTTCTTTTAGAGACGCTGGTATTGTAGATACTTATCAGAATGGTACACCTGAAGGCAATGCTACATACGCTGATGACAGTCACATTTTTTATCCTTGTCCTGACTGGGCAGTATCTTATTACATTCAGGCTAATGATCCTGATGGAGCTGCAAGAGGAAACTGGGGACTCATCATGGCTCCTCAGGGATATCAGCATGGTGGAGCAGCAATGGGTATCACATCTGCTTCATCAGATGCGCAGAAAAAAGCAGCTTACGACTTTATTACATGGGCTATTTCTTCTGAAGAAGGTGCCACAATCATGAGAGATACCGCCGGATACATTACACATGATTCTACAATTAACACCGGTGATTTTGCTAAACGCTCAGATGAGGCTGTATTTGGAGGAGAAGATATTTCGACACTATTTTACAAGACAATTGCTGGCAGAATCGAAATAGCAACACCTTCCGCTTATGATGGAAATATTACAGATGTTAGAAACGATATTGCTCAGCAGGTTATGAACGATTCTTCTATGGATACAGCAACAGCTGTACAGGCGGCTATAGATGAATTATCTACATTGATAACAGATACTAACGTTACAATAAAGTAAAGATAAGGATTCCTATTGGGGATACCGAAAAGGTATCCCCATTATTTTAGAAGAAAAGGATGATAACAATGAAAAAATCGATACGACAGTATAGCTTTACCTGGCCGATTGTCTTCCTTGCACCATTTTTTATTTTTTTTACTCTATTCAATTTGTTTCCAATTATTTATTCCTTCTATATGAGTTCGCTTGATTGGGCGGGATATAATGAAAAGATTTTTGTCGGTTTCAATAATTATATAGATATTTTTACCAAGGATAAGGTATTTTGGCGATCTGTTCTCAATACTCTCAGAATAGGTCTTTTAGGCTTTAGTATAGCACTTATACTAGGACTTATATTTGCGGCGCTCTTATCCAATATAAAAAAGATAAGGAGCATTCTGCAAACCGTTTTCTTTTTGCCTTACCTAACAACTCCGGTTGCGATAGGAATGATATTCGTATTCATTTTTGAGGAACACATAGGAATCTTCAATAATCTGATAGATTTTTTAGGTGGCACGAGAATTAATTTTTTAGGATCCCCTTTTTGGGCGCCATTTGTCATTTCTTTTATGATCATTTGGAAGAATACCGGATATTTTACTACTATGTATCTTGCCGGGATGACATCTATTTCTGAAGATATATACGAAGCGGCAAAAATAGATGGTGCGAATGCTTTTCATACATTCTTCTCAATCACATTGCCTTTGCTAAAAAATGTAACAGTATTCCTGATAATTACTAGCGTGATCTATATGTTCCAGATGTTTGATGAAGCTAATCTATTGTTTACAAATCAGTCTACAAGTACAGTAGGTGGCCCGGGCCAGACTTCACTTACCATAGTTTGGGACTTTTATAATCAGGCTTTTGGATCTAATCCCAGAATGGGTTATGCATCCGCAATGTCTTGCGTATTGTTCATTATTATTGCCATTGTGTCACTGATTGGACTTAAACTAATGAAAGGAAAAGAGGACTGATTGATGAAGATTGTAAAAAAGACAATTACATTTGCGCTTCTAGCAATTTTAGCAATAGTATCATTGATACCGTTTTGGCTGATGTTCTCAATGTCAACATATAAAAGTGAAATGATTTTCCAAAATAATCCGCTTGTGCCAGCAAATTATCTTGGAGAAAATATCAAGACAATAATGGCTTCAAATTTCGTCCATTCCTACCTTAACAGTTTTTTTGTATCACTGGTTGCCATGGTGCTGAGCGTACTTGTTTGCAGTATGGTCGGATATGCTATGAATGTCTATGAATTTAAAGCGAAAAAAATCATAAATACGCTTATTATGATGACAATGATGGTTCCTACTCAGATTGGTATTATTGGCTATATGATAGAAATGAGAAATATGCACCTTAACCAGACACTTCTTCCACTGATATTTGTGTGGATAGCAAGTGGCTTTGGAGCCTATTGGATGATATCATTTATAGCAGGAGCACTCCCAATAGAATTAGTGGAGAGTGCAAGAGTTGATGGAGCTTTGGAGTTTACTATATTTTTTAAGATTGTTATGCCATGCATAAAGCCCGGAATTGTAACTTTGGCTCTTTTGCAGTTCTTATGGTCTTGGAACAGCTATATGTATCCTCTTGTATTTATCAACAAGCAGGAAAACTATACTATTCCAATATTTGTAAAGAGCCTTGCCAGTGCTTATAGAACTGATTATGGCGCGCAGCTGGCAGGTCTAACACTTGCTACAATTCCGATTTTGATCTTGTTTGCATTCGGATCAAAAACATTTATTCGTGGTCTTGCTGCGGGGGCAGTCAAAGGGTAAAAAATGAAGGACAGGTTGTCAATTTATGTTGTTGATGACGAACCTATGGCGATTGAATATTTTAAGTATCTCCTTAATACTTTAGGAGATACTTATACGCTAGTAGGTTCTTCTACGAGCAGTATGGGGGCATGTCTCGAGATACCTAAATTAAAACCTGATGTTATTTTTACAGACATCGTAATGCCTGTAATGGATGGGGTTGAATTAGCACAAAAACTTCTCGAATCTGACGACTATCTGATATATATGCTTACGTCCTATAAGGATTTTGAATATGCTAAGAAAAGTGTTCAGATAGGTGTTTCTGATTATGTTCTCAAAAATGACCTAAGCGAGGAATCGCTTGACAGGTTGTTAAAAGAAGCAGAAATAAAGCTCAACCATAGAAATAAGAGTAATCATTTGATATTAGAACATAATATCAAATCTTTTTTGATGTCAGAAAATGATATTTCCGAGGATCTCAGCTATAAAAACAAACCTCTGCAAAGATATGCTATTTTGCAGTTTAGGACATCACCAGAAATAATATTAAAGCACAGATCTCAAAGAATCATCGCAGATATAGACTGCTTTTCAATTGAAAACATTGATTGGCCTACCGGCTTAAAATGTAGCTGTTTCATTAGCATGGGCGATAATGAATATCTTGCTATATTTTTTATTTGGGAAACAGAAGCTGAAGGAGAACGACTCTTATATAAAGCTGCTGACAGGATACTTGATGAACTTGAGAATTATGGAGGTCAGTGGTTATGTCTTATAAGTGATATAAAAAGACACTTTTTTGATCTCCAGGGCGCATATACAGATATGATCAATGTTCAGCAGTATCTCTATATGTTTAACGAGCAAAGAATTGTTTTTTCAAATGACATAGATCCTGATAACTTCAAGGGATATATTCCTGATGATGATATAAAAAATGTAATTAATGAGCTTAGTGACAGCAATGATCAGTGTATAGTACATGCCAAGGAACTCTTTGAAAATGCGAGAAAACATCTTAATATATGGGAATATACGGATATGTTAAAAGATGTATATAAGGGACTAAAAAATATTCTATATGCGGATAAACTCTCGGAAAACAGTCTGTTACTATCAGACAGATATAATAATACAAAAAATGCTGAAAGAGCTATGCTCAATTGTATAGAAATGCTTTATAAAGACAAGGTTAATAAGGCAAATAAAAACTATTCTGAACACATAAGAAAAGCTCTGACTTATATAGAAAAGCACTATTCTGAGGATCTGTCCGTGGAGATCATTGCGGATAGCATCGGTGTTTCAGAAGGGCATTTAAGACGCCTTTTCAATCAGGAACTGGGGAGTAATGTGGTTCAATATCTAAAGAACTATAGGATTGATAAAGCAAAGATGCTCCTGGAGTATCAGGATGAACCACTAGATACCATATGGAAGAAAACAGGCTTTGCTTCAGCACAGTATTTTAGCTATGTTTTTAAACAGAAGGAAGGAATGCTCCCAAAAGAATATATGAAGAGAGGCCACAAAATATGAAGTGGTTTGGGAAACGAAAGCTTGTCGAAAAAATTACTTTAGTATTTTTAGTATTTTCAGTTCTTTTATTTTTCGTTTTTTATTATCTGATTCTTTCTTCAGTATATAATTTTCAAAGAAATTATGAGATAAATGCTCAAAAAGAGCAGTTAGAAGAATCGTCAAGACATATTTTTTTAATACAATCAACGGTAGAGAAGATAGCAGATCAGATAATTCTTGATGAGGATATTCACAACCTGTTGAATGACCAGACCAAAAGCATTGGCATTAGACTTTATAACTATCGAAAGATTCATGATATTCTAGGGATTAATGCACATCTTCTTGATGATATAGATGAAATTTTTTTGTATACATCTGATGGATTAACACTTTCATCAAGAGAAGTTAGAGATGACTTTGATCCTAATAAAAATACCTGGTATACAGAAACTCTCGATAATATAGAAATATCCGGTTATTCAAAGGTGCATAACTCCGATCCTGTTCAGGGCGGATATGATACAGACGTTATAACTTATGTATCTTATTTCTATGATATTAATAATTCTGCTGGAAAGACAGGTTATTTATGCATAAATATCGATATAACGGGGCTTATGGAGGTTGCAGAATTTGATGAAAATGTAAAGGATGGCAGCTGGCTGTTTGATGGTAATGGGAATGTAATAGCCGGAAGCAGCACGGCAATTCTAGACTATGATAAAATTCTGAACAACAGCTCTTCAATATATACATCAGAAAATGGCGATATTTTTATTATGGCATCATCTCTTTTAGACAATTGGAAGATGGTTTACATGTTGTCAAAAGATTCTTTGCTCAAAAGATGTATTAGAGCTACATTGCCTTTGGCAATCAGCATCCCTATTGCAATGTTTATTCTATGGCTTATTCTTTTAAAGCTAATTTCCTATTTCATAAGGCCACTAGGGCAACTTGAAAGGGCAGCTAAAGAAGTAGGCGGTGGAAGCTTTGATGTGAGCCTTGACATCCATACCGGAGATGAATTTGAATCACTTGCAAATGTATTTAACAAAATGGTAAGTGATATTAATAAGTACCATAATGAATCTATTGCCCATGAAAAGAAGCTGCAAAACATGCATATAGAAAATCTGCTGCTGCAGATAAATCCGCACTTCATTTATAACACGCTTAATTCTATAGTTTATATGGCTAAAATGAAAAAGACAGATGCAATTGTTGGATTCACCAACAACTTCATTTCGCTTTTGCAGCATACATTAGTAATAGACAACTCTATTTATCACAAGCTAGAAAATGAGATAACAATTGTCAGGGAATATCTCTATTTGCAGCAAATTCGATATAACAATATGTTTGATTATGAAATAGATATTCCAGAAGATTTAATGCAATTATATATACCAAGGATGCTTTTGCAGCCGATTGTAGAAAATTCAATATTTCATGGACTGGCACCGATGAATAATGGCGGACATCTTGTAATCTGCGCTGAAAAAAAGTTGGAACACCTTTATATTTATATAGAGGATAACGGTGTAGGAATTGATGATGATACCCTTAACGAGATTAGGAGCAGCAGTCTTGTCCGCAAAGAAAATGGTCACAGTATAGGTATCAGAAATATTAATGATAGGCTAAAAGAAATATATGGTGATGATGCAAGTGTTAAATTCGAAAGCAATATAGGAGCAGGAACAAAAGTAACTGTTATATTGCCAATGTCATCCTGGAAGAAAAAGATGGTGGATATTCCACAGATAGGAAGTGCAGAAAAATCAAAATGAGGGTGTCACAGTAGATGATGAAGGATTTCAACGTTTACTGTGGCCCCCTTATTTTGGTGCGTACATCGTGATGAAGTAGTTGATTGATGAGTGGTCGGCATAGATAAATATAGTGTTTTTACGTAGCCTTAACTGCATCACAGTAACTCAAATTTTTGGGTTGTGTTGCTAAGCTGCTCGGTAATCTCATTGTTTTTGCTCATGGCCTTGGAAATTTTCTTGATTCCGCTGACAATCTCAGCCGAGTTCTCTGCAGACGAACCAATAGCGCAGCTGCTTTCTTTTATGGAGTCAGTGATCATCTTAACTGAATCAACCATTTCAGTCATGATGGCATTCAGGTGTGTAGCCTTGTCATCGAATGTATGTAGCATGTCGTCCATAATATCAGCAGTGTGCTCGTATTTTTCACCGGTGATAACAAACTCATCGTAATCTTTAAGGACAGTTCCGTTAATGTAATCAAGGGCCTTTTGTGCATTTTCTGCCAGATGATTAACTGCATCTGTTACTTCGCCACTGATTCCCTGGATGTTTGAAGCAGTTTGTCTGCTGTTTTCGGCAAGGGCACTGATCTCAGTAGCAACGACTGCGAAGCCTTTTCCAGCTTCACCGGCTCTTGCTGCCTCAATAGAAGCATTAAGAGCAAGGAGGTTAGTACGACTGGATATATCAAGGATTACGTTAGTAAGCTCGCCAATCTGACCAACTTTTTCGGAATCCTGCACTGACTTGGAGAGAATTTCAGAGAGCTGAGCAACCTGATTTACAGCCTCAGCTTTTTTCTGTGTTACCTCACTCTTGAGTTCAAGAGCCTCTTTCTTGATAGTGTTAGACGTTTCTGTTCCGGACAAGGCCTGATCGGTTATTTCCTGAGCAGCAACTTTAACATCCTCCACGCGGTCATTGATGGAGGTTACTGTGCCTGACAAAGTCTCCATGTTGGCGGAGAGTTCTTCAAGTGCGGCTGAAGTATTGGTTACATTGTCATCTGCAATCTGCAGCTGTGATGAAACTTCTTCGGAAGCATCTATAAGGACCGCGGAGCCATTCTTTACATCTTTCATTATCCCCTGTAATGTTTCAATAAAATGGTTGATTCCTGTAGTTATGAAAAGAAGCTCTGAACGGGTTTTTGTATTGACTCTGGCAGTAAGATCACCGTGACCATTCTCGATACTGACAATCATATCGTTGACCTCGTTGCTGATAGATCTGATCTTTCTGACTATATTGAGGTAACAGATAAGGAAGTTGATAAAGATAAGAGCCAGCATAATGATCGTGCCTATAACAGCCAGTATATTACTCTGACTTAGAAGGGCATGCATCTGCGTAGTTGTATCAGCTGCTGAATTCTCAATAGCAGCATCAAGAGTCTTTGATGAGTGAAAAATGGCAATTTTCTGAATCTCAGCCTTGTCAAAAAGGATTGTATAGGCGGAAGACTGATCTCCGGCGTTACATTTCTCAATAGCCGAATCAATCAGTGTCGACAATCTGCTATATTGTTGAGAAATCTCATTTAGGCAGTTAGTGACATCTTCGTTATCATAAGAGGCAAAATCATTGTTCAAAGCAGAGATATCTTCCGAAATAGCACTTTTGACAGCCTCAATCTGAGGCAGAAGCGCTGCCTGTGTCTCTGCAGCATCAGCTGCTACGTAGCCTGTAGCCTGGTCATATAAAGACATAACATCGTTTTTCAGCGCCGCTTCATGATTGGTCAGTACCATCATATGACTAAACATAGAAATACTACTGTTAGTAGACTTTGTCATTGATAACATGATCACAGCCATAACCGCTATAAATGCAACAAGCATCAGAAGGTTGAGAGCGGACAGCTGGAAAACAATAGAATCTTTTTTACTGATATTTACAGCACTTTTATTTTTCATATCCCTCTTACCTCCTTACAATTTCTCATACCATTCTTTGGTGATCCGCTGTACTTCTTTTAGGAAACCTGCAGCGTCAAGCTCGCCTTTTGCAAATTTGTTGAAGGCAAAAGCGATACCTTTTTGCCCCAGATTTGCGGGCATATCCATCCAATGCCAGTTTGAGGTTTTTCCAGCTGAAATATAGGAAGAGATTACTGAAGCAAATGGATCAGAAGCGACATATTTACAATCTTTAAATGGGCTAATGAATCCTGCTTGTTCAACAAGAATTTGCTGTGCGGAGTCTTCAGAGCACCATTGGAGGAAAGCTTTGGCTTCTTCTACGTGTCCCTCTTTGGAAACAGCCCACCAGGAAGGTGCACTGGTAAGAATAGTATCCATGCCATCTTCGAAAGCATAAGGAGCCATGCCCACAGCAAAGCTTCCGGATTTTGCATAGGCATCAGAAGCAGTGAGGGTGGCGCCGATCCAGGAACCCTGCGTTATAAAGGCATATTTACCGGCTGCAAAATTTGCAACCTGTTCATCATAGGTTCCATCTATAACAAGGTCAGGGTCAGAATACTGTATAAAAAGACCTATCATATCCGCAAAGTGACTAAATCTGTCTTCATCCAGTTGCCCACCGTTGTTAAGAAGGTCGATGTAGGTTGTATCAGTTCGGGAAAGCCCGGAGTCAATGTAAACACCGAAAATGTGATTACCGCTTGACCAGCCAAGATTTTCAGGCTCTGAACAGTAACCTACGACTGCCTTTATTCCAAGCGCATCCTTTTTTTCGTCTATTGCTTCAATGGCGGATCTAAGTGCGTCAGGTCCTGTGATGGTCGTAGGATCAACGCCACATTTCTCAAGGATATCAGCATTATAAGCCAGTCCAATAGCTTCAGTTGTATAAGGAAAGCCAAGCGTTCCGTAGGTGGCATCTGAATAAGCTGCGTCAGTTCTGGAAACCCAGTTTTGATCGCTTAAGTCCACCAACAGTCCTTCCCAGTTGTCAAAACCTGCGGCTTCACAGGCTATGATATCCGGCATCTGATCAGAAAGATAATATCCTTTCAGTGTAGCTTGGGCATCTACACCAGCCGGTACTTCTATTATCTCAACAGCGATTCCGGTTTCCTGAGTATATTTTTGAGCCAGGGCATTTATTTGATCGTTAACTTCACTTTTTGTGTTTAGCACGCGAAGAGTTCCTGTAAATGAATCAGTTTCTTCGGCAATTTCTTCTGATTTCTGACCACAGCCGCTCAAAATAGAACACATGAACAGGACAAATGACAATAGGAAAATACCATGTTTTCTCATAATAATGCTCCTTTTTAAGAAACAATAGAAAATTAGAGTACTTTACATAAAGTATAATTCATTCGCCAACAAATGTGCGCAATTTAGTCAATATTTAATTCTGATTTTATAATTTACATGTTTTATTTACAAAAAACATAGTATAGTATGATTTACTTAACATGGCGTAAATAATTGCTAAAAATGTTCCTGATGCTGTAAACTAAATACAGAACTAAATAACGATATAAGCTTTTTGTTTTTGCAATTAGAATGGTGGGGGATTGTATGATGAGGCTTACAAGCGAGCAACAGGAAATCTACGACGGCAAAAAGGGGGAAACTTACGCCAAGATCATGGAGACTCTGGTAAGATACGGAGAGCTCTTTGGGGCGGAGGAAATGGTTGAAGTTACAGGTAAATATGGGCATCTTGTAACTAGTTTTGGTCTTCAGGTAATTAATCCTGTCTACAAATTAATGGATGAACTTATTGATGCAGGGGTTGTTTCCAAGCAGCAATTCACGATGGATCCAAGACCTCTTGATAGGAACGTTCCATCGAATGTTATCCAGGATCTTGTATTTTTTAAATTCATGTATTCCGAGCAAAAGAGATATGAAAAGCAACTGTCTAAACTTGGGCTTAAAAGTAAGGACAGTTTTTCGTGTGCCTGCTACTTTGATGAGCAGGGCAACAGGCCAAAGAAAGGCGATATTCTTAGCTGGGCTGAGTCCTCGGCAGTTGTATATGCCAATTCTGTTTTGGGAGCAAGATGCAACAGAAATTCCGGAATCATAGAGCTTTTTGGATCAATTCTTGGATGTGTTCCAAAGTTTGGGCTTCTTACAGACGAAGGCAGAAAGGCCACCTGGAAGGTGGAAGTTAAGACAACTAAGCTTCCGCCCGCGCAGGTTCTTGGTTCTGCCATAGGCATGAAAGTCATGGAAGATGTGCCATATGTCTACGGGTTATCAGATTTTCTGGGAAAAGAACTTACTCCAAGCGTTTGCGATTATTTGAAAAACTTCGGGGCTGCTACAGCGTCTAATGGCGCAGTAGGTCTTTATCATATCGACAAGCTTACTCCGGAAGCCGTTGAGCTGGGAGAGAGTCTTATAGCAGATAATGCCAGGACTTATGTAATAGACGATGCAGAAATCCAAAGAGTAATAGATAGTTATCCGATCATTTGGAAGAACAAAGATGCAAAGCCTAAAATGTGTTTCATTGGCTGTCCTCATCTTTCAAAATCTGAGCTTATAGGCTGGATTCACGACATATATGAGGGAGTTAAGAAAGCGGGAAAAAGACTACAACGATTCCCACTGTTCTTACTGCTGCACCCGGAGTATTGGATGCAATCAGGGGAAGCAAAGAAGAGAGCATGGCGGGGGCAGCACTCTTCTTCCACAGACCATCGGTTCAACCACTGGTGGCATGATCTTATTTACAGCTGCTGATTACGGAAGGCAGCCCGCCTGCATGCTTTTTGCAAACCCAATTGATTCTATTGGCGCTGCGGGAGTTCTTTTGGCAGATATCTGGACAGAGGCTAAAATGCCAACCATCGATAGCCTTGGCGAAGAATTCCTATCATATGTGAAGACCGGCATGACTGTTAATATAAGAGATGGCGGTATTGTTGAAGTAGATGACTGATAATTAAAGATAAGATTTTATGATTGAAAAGTGTCCCTTTTTATAAATATTGCCAATAAGTAACGATACAGGAGCCCGATTTTCCGGGCTTCTTTTTTTATGAGTCGGCAGACTTGGGGTAATGGTCCTAGGGGTTAGTGGGTCATTACAGGAAATAAAGAAGCGGTGGACGTTGCAAGAATTTTACATTGACATCTAAGGATGCTATGCTAAAATTATTTTTAATAAAACATATTTTAACAAAAACAGTTTTAGTAAAGAAAATTATCAGCGGGAGAAATACGTATGTTTATAGGAAGAGAACATGAAATGAGTGTACTGGAGGAAACATATAATCAGCCAGGTTTCCAAATGACTGTTATTTACGGTCGCAGACGTATAGGTAAATCTACGCTTATTACAGAATTTATTAAGGATAAGAGAGCGTCCTATTATATAGCAGCAAAATCCAGCTTAGAAGATAATGTTAAAAAGTGGAGTGCACAATTCATTTCTGATATCGTACCAGAGATGGAAGGTGTGGAGTTTTCGGATTTGGAAGGCTTCTTTAAGTTTGTAGGTAATAGTTGTAAGGATGAAAAAACTGTAATCGCTTTGGATGAAATACCATATATTGCCGAAGTGGATGAGTCTTTTCTATCAAGATTTCAAGGTGCGATTGATTCAATTCTTAGTAAGAAAAATATATATCTTATTATTAGTGGCTCTGCAATTAGTTTTATGGAGAAAAAAATCTTGAGTGAAAAGAGTCCGCTGTTTGGCAGACGTGATAATCAAATTTTTTTAAAACCGTTTGATTACCTGGATTCTGCTAAATTTGTGCCTAACTACAATAATGAGGAAAAAGCTGTTGTATTTGGTGTAACTGGCGGAGTTGCAAAATACTTAACACTTTTTGATGATTCTATTTCGTTAGATGATAACTTAATAAATAACTTTTTTAAACCATCAGGCTACCTTTATGAAGAACCATATAATTTGCTTATGCAAGAGTTCAGAACTGTTAACACATACAATACAGTGATTGAGGTGTGCTCAGGTGGAGCAAATAAAGTAAATGAAATCGCTGACAAAGTACATGAGTCGACCGCTGCAGTTTCATATACTATAAAGAATCTTACTACAGTTGGAGTTCTGGCAAAAGTTTCCGCGATAACAGATGAAAAGAACAAAAAGAAGGTTAATTATGAAATCGCTGATGGAATGTATCGTTTTTGGTATAAATTCATACCAAAGGGGCGTGCGGCCATCGAGATGAACCGCGGAGAAGTTTACTATAATATGTACGTAAAGAACAATTTGCATGATTTCATGGGTGAGATTTTTGAAGATATGTGTAGATATTACGTTCTTTCACATGGACTGGATGGAAAGCTGAAATGCATGACTACAAATGTAGGAAAATGGTGGGGGCTGGGACATGATCGTATTCCAACAGATATTGATGTTGTTGGAATTGATGAAATTGGAAAGAAGGCAATTCTTGGGGAGTGTAAGTTCAAAAACGAACAGATAGATAAGCCTGTCTATGAAGACCTGATGAACAGAAAAGGTCTTATTGCCAGAAAATATGAGGAAGTTCAGTATATGTTTTTTTCTTTGTCAGGCTTTTCTCAGTGGGTTGCTGAGAATGCTGATACTGAGAAAGTGTCATTGTTGACATTAGATGATTTGTATAGCTAAATGCGAAAATGGCAATATATGCTAGAGCCTTTTTGGTGGTTGTAAATGAAGGTGCTCTTGAGAAAAAATCAGATAATTTTTGCCACAAATTTTTTTCGCTCGTATAAATAATCAGAAATCAAAAATAACTGATGCATTTGAGGTGGCGAAGGCTTCACCAAAGAATAGCTAAAAGTTATGAGCGGAATTATAAAAGTTACAGCAAAGATGCTTACAGTTCATCAACGCCAGGGACTTTTAACCAACGATTTTTTATGAGGGATAGAGCAGTTCACGTAGCGTAAGCTTTACGAAAGACGAGCTCACAAGATTGAGATATTCCAGTAATGATGGCTTTTGCTTCATCTAAACCTAGGAGAATCTCATAAAAATCAAAATAAGGGTGTCACAGTAGAGGATGGAAGATTTCACCAGATACTGTGGCATCCTTATTTTAGCGGTGCGTAAACCGTAAATAGGTCATTTGATAATTATTATCAAATATCCGTATTGATACGGTAGTTAGCAGCTGCTAACATATTCTATTGGAAATATATATGTGATATAAGGAGGAGAATATGAGCTTAAGCGAACTTGGGAAAGACAGTAAGGCAGTTGTTGAGAAACTGACAGGTGATGAGAGATTTACGAGCAGGATAACATCCATAGGCCTTACGCCGGGGTGCAGTTTAAGGGTTATCAGAAATGATAAGAACAGGCCAATGCTTATCTATTCAAGAGACACTTTAATTGCCCTTAACAGGAAAGAGTGTATGGGGATTGAGGTTACGGAGGTGGCAGAATGAGCAGTACTACAATAGCCCTTCTGGGACAGCCAAACTCCGGTAAATCTACGCTTTTCAATGCTCTTACAGGGCTCAGGCAGCATGTTGGTAACTGGCCGGGAAAAACAGTTGAGAAGAAGGAAGGCAGTTTTTCATATAAAGGGATGGAGTGTGCTATCGCTGACCTTCCCGGTTCATATAGCCTTACGGCAAATTCTGATGAAGAGCTTATTACAAGAGACTACATTGCCTCAGGAAAGGCTGACGTTGTGTGCATTTTGGCGGATAGTTCACAGCTTGAGCGAAGTCTTTTTATGACTGCTGATTATGCGGGCATTGATGTGCCAAGTTTTCTTGTTCTCAACATGGCAGATGTGGCTGCAGATCAGGGAAAAACAATAGATGTGAAATCAATTGAGAAAAAGATTGGAATTCCGGTGCTTCTTTTTTCTGCTACAGAAGGTAAGAAGTATGAACCCTACTATGAAATCATGGAACGGGCTGTAAAAGAGAAGTCCAAGATAAATACAGAAGCACTGGAGACAGAATACGAGAAAATTGAAGGATATAGTCAGTTAAAAGATCTGATTCCGGAGAATCTTGTCAGTGGCTTCACTAGGATGTGGCTTGCGGTTAAAGCTCTTGAGGGGGATAAACAGGTTCATTCCATGCTGAAGTCAAAGCTCTCTGTTGAGGATTATAAAAAGGTTCAGCATATCTGCAACAATAGCCAGGGAGCAATAGCAACAGGAAGCAGCAAATTCAAATGGATTGATGAGATAATAGATGGTAGTGTTACTTCCCAAAAAGAGAATATTACCCTTGGAAAACTTGATAAAATATATCTTAACAGATTTTGGGGCAAACCTGCTGTTGTCTTAACAGTATTGTTGGGGCTTATTGCCTCATTCATTCCGGCGCTTCCATTTATGGTTATAGGAACAGGGATTGGAGCTCTTAAGGCACCTGTTGCAGCAGGGCTTAGCGCTGTGGGGGCAAGTGATATCCTTATTCAGCTGATATGCACAGTTATTATCCAGTCCTTCAGTTATATAGCCAAGATGCTTGGTTTCGTTTTTGGTGTTACTCTTGTTTTTGGACTCCTTGAAGAAGTTGGAGTTATGGCACGTATTTCATACGTTTTTGATAATACCATGGGTAAACTTGGATTGCAGGGCAAATCTGTCATGCCTTTTCTTGTGAGTTTTGGTTGTACTATGGGTGGCGCTGCAGGAGCACGAGTCATCGACAATTGGGGACAGAAGGTTCTCACAATTGCGCTTGCATGGGCTGTTCCATGTGGAGCTGCATGGGCGGTGATCCCTATGCTTTCGGCGATGTTCTTTGGGCCTGGTGCAGTGCTTGTAATTGTAGCAATACTTCTTACCATGATTCTGCATATGTGGGTTACTGCAAAAATATTTGGAAGAAAACTCGTTCAGAAAAGCGACAGATATGGAATGATAATGGAGCTTCCACCATACCATAAGCCAAAAATCGGAGCACTTCTTCGTTATGTACTCGGAAGAACAGGAGATACTTTTAAGCGAGTAACCAGTGTTGTTCTTTTGGTGTGCGGAGTATTCTGGCTTTTAAGCTACACTTTCGTTCCGGGGACGCAGCCGATACTGTATCGTATCGGTACGGCAATTGAACCTGTTACTAAGATCTTTGGTCTTGGATGGCAGTTGTTTATAGCTTTTATTGCATCTGCTGTTGGAAAAGAGGGAGCGATAGGCGTTATAAGTGCACTTTTCACAGGTGGCAACATTTCGAATGCTTTCAATGATGCCATGAACGGTGCGGGCGCTGCATCAAACTTGAACGAGATCATGCTTTCAAACGTCTCTAAAGCTGAAGCACTGGCCTTTATCTTTGCCATGACCTTCAATATGCCATGCGTCGTCGCACTCGCTGCTACATTCCAAGAGACTTATTCAGCCAAATGGACTGCAAGGATTGCCCTTTATTATACTGTTACAGCGCTTCTTTTGGCAGCTGTTGCGTATCGTATTGGACTTGTTATCTTCTGATAATGCGCTTTGAGGGGAATCATAATGAGGGATTTGATTGAATTATTGAGCGATGGACATGCCAGAACGGAGAAATTACTGGCAATCGAGCTTAACACTACAGTTGAAGATGTAAAAAGACAGTTGGAATTCCTAGAGCATATAGGAATAATCCGTAGAATTGATATGTCCTGCTGCAACATGGGCTGTGGTGGGGATTGCGGTAAATGTGCTCCAAAGGATGGCTTTAAAAACATGGGATCGATGTATGAAATAGTTCAGAAAAAAGCCATTACAAATATGTAGATTGAAAGGCTCTAAAGCGCGATGCTTTAGGGCCTTTTCCATGTTAATTGACTGGAGAAAGATAATATGGTATTAAAAGAGTGAATTTTACGATCATCTACGTAATCATTGGAGAAGAATAGGTCATGAGTGAGGAAAAGAAAAAAGAAATTGTGAGGATAACTAAGTTTGTTTTCTTTTCAATTTCTGCAGGAATAATTGAAATTGTGAGTTTTTCACTGCTTACAGAGTTGTCGACGCTTCCATATTGGCCATGTTATCTGACAGCACTGGTTTTATCAGTTCTTTGGAACTTTACGCTGAATCGGAAGTTTACCTTTCAAAGTGCCAGCAATGTCCCGATAGCGATGTTAAAAGTGGCACTGTACTATGCATTTTTTACTCCTATAACTACGATAGGTGGAAATTATCTGGTAGAATACCTGCACTGGAACGATTATCTTGTTACAGGACTTAATATGATTCTTAATCTGAGCACTGAATATATCTATGATAGATTTGTCGTATTCAAAGACAGTATTGATACCGGATCATCAAGAGCTGCATGAACGCATTCTTTAACTAAAAGCTTTTAGTAGCCTTTTGACTTTCGAAGCTCAAGAGCATTAAGTGAACCAAGGGGAATCGAGATACCATGGAGAGGTAAAAACGTCCAAATAAATCCAAGTGTTAAAAGAAGAAATCAAGAGAAAATACACAGTTTCATAAGCATAATGCATAAAATCAGGGGCTCTCTTTGGAGAGGCCCTTTTTATTGTATCAGAGATAATACTTCGTTTAGGTGTTCTTTAGGATGAATGAGCGATAGATGCCCGTAGTATCTTAATAGAAGTGTTATTAGTCTTTCCCATTCAGCAGGAGCAAAGTCTTTAATGGTAATTTCAAAATGAAGCTCTTTATCATTGAATTTGCTCTCAGGTAATGCCTGAAAGATCATTCTATTCGCATATCTATCACAAATTGCGTCTAACCCAAATGAATCAGCATGCAGAACAACCCGAATGCTTTCTGCAGTGGGGAAAATCGTTGAAGTGTTAACATTAAAAGGACTTCCGATTAGAGATACAATATTTCTTCCTTTTGCTTGCGTTTCATCAATGTTGAGATAAGTATGCTCATAATCGGTACATATTTTATTGATTCTGTGAACTTCCAAAAAAAGAACTGGAAAAGGTGAGTTCTTGTGTTGGTAAATGTCGAAAAGATTTGGATCATTATGTAGTGATGACCCTAGGACAAAGAAAACGCCCTCGTCCTGAATGATTTTATACGGAGAAAAACCAGCAAAGCTTCTGATGGTTTTTTTAGTTGCATTAGGCGTTGCATGTATATATTCAAAAGCGAGACAGTTTTTATTGGCTATGGCTTCATAAATAAAACTCAGATTTCTGTATAGGTTTGGAGAACTTGAAACAGATAAGTCGTCTGAGTCTTGTATGAGTGGACGAACCCAGCTGTTTGCATTGACGGATCCATATCCTGAAGCCCTAAGGAGCTTTTCAAGTAAGTCCGCTCTTACGCTTTTTTCCAGGTGCTTTGAATATACTAAGGAATTCGATAATATCTGAAGATCCCAGCTGGTAAGTTCTTGCTCATACCATAAATAGTGTATTTTTCCGACTGCAGTGTCTGTATCGATATTGAAAGGATTATGATCTGAATCCTCTGCATGGATATTGGTGTCAAAGTACAGAAGCGATTGCAGATTTCTTTTTATTGTACGTTGTAGATTGGTTTTTGTTGATGCTTTATCTTTGTCGCCTTTCCAGTAGGCTGATAACGTGTCCTGAATATCAGTAACAGTAATTTTATTGCTCTCACAGGAATATTGTTTTATTAACTGATATATTATGACGGGATAAAGCCCGGAATTTAAACCGTCTTTGCTGATGGAAGCATCTATATTTAGATTGTATTTCATAAAAATACCTACTTTCTGCGAGATTTTCATTACAAGAATAGTATTTCTAAAATGTGGACAAATTTGTCCACGACTTCATTATATGCTTTTTCTAGATTGGTCACAACACATGATTCAGCTATATCAAGAAGGAGCATAGAGTATGAGTAGCATAATGAAGCAATCAAAAAAAATGGTATTATTCAATGTTCTGGATATCCTTAAGAAATATACCGATGAGAATCACAGGCTAAGCCAAAAGGAAATAGAAGAAATCCTTTGTGCTGAATATGCCATGACGGTCGATAGAAAAACAATAAAGACAAGCCTAATGAATCTGATGGATTTTGGATATGATATTGAATATAGCGAATCAATCAGATCTATAAGGAACAGAACAACAGGAGAGGCGGAAGAAAGCCTTATAATGTCGGATTTTTATCTTAGGAGAAATATTGAAGACAGCGAATTAAGATTGTTGATAGATAGTCTTTTGTTTAATAGACATCTTCCGTATAAGCAGTGTAAAGATCTTATTGAAAAACTGGAGAGTCTTTCAAGCATACATTTTAAGACCCGAATAAAGCATGTCGGTATGCTAACACATGATAGAACAGAGAATCAGCAACTATTTTGGACCATTGACGTTATTGATGAGGCTATAATCCGAAATAGAAAGGTAATGTTTAAATACGTTGAGTATGATATGGATTTAAAGCAGATACCAGTGACCGATTCTGATGGAAATGCACGTATATATACTGTAAGTCCGTATCAGATGGCTGTAAAAGATGGAGTATACTACTTAATTTGTAACAATGATCATAGTGACTGCATTTCTAACTACAGGGTAGACAGGATAACTGATATCGAGCTTGCGGATGAGAGAATACGTCCGTTTGAATCATTGAAGGGATCAAACGGTAGAGGATTGGATTTGGAGAAATATCTGAATGCGAATGCTTACATGTACAGCAGTAATACAATCAGGGTAAAGCTTAGAATAACCACAGATATGGTAGGAGATGTAATAGAAACGTTTGGAAAGGAGCTAAGATTTTTTGATCGGGAAGATGGTTTTGTCACTGTGATAATCTACGCCAATGAGGAGTCTGTTCTTAGGTATGCAAAGAGCAACGCGCCGGATGTAGTTATACTAGGACCCAATAATCTTAGGGATCAGATGAAAGCTGCATTTAATAAGGGAATAGATGCATATGCAAGCTGAAATCATGTATGATATGACACAGTATTCTTTACGCTTTTTTAATAAAGGCCAAAGATGGATTATGGTATATTAATAGTGGATTTGATAGCTGATTACTCATTGCGAGAGCGATGCAAACGATCTATTTAAGAGGTGATTATTATGGGAAATAATTTTACAAATCCATGGGATGCTTTTAATCAGGCACCAAGCAATGAAAATAGTGTAGAAAATATACAAAGTTCTGTAAGTGAAAGTACACAAGACAGGGTAGCTACATCTAATGCAGCAGTAATCAATAACGCTAGTGTAGATGCAGCTCATGTATATAACTCCACATTACAGCAAAATGCTGCACCGGACATGCAGAGTAATCCAACTTCAAAAGCTATCAGCGCTAATTCTCAAAATGCATCTAATCAAAAGGTCGATTGGAAGAAAATATTCAGACCAGTTCTCATATGCATAGCAATTTACTTTGTTTCTTTCATTTTGTTTATTATAACCGGATCATGGTTCTTCCTCATATTACAGTATGTAGGAGAATTGGGATTCTTTGGATCATGTATATATGTTGGATACTTCATTTTGTTCAAATGGAAGATAAAAAAACAATAATTCAACATATAGTAAACTGCACATATATGTAAAGTGTAATGATGCTATTACTTGAAATCTATTCTCTATTCAGAGGTGAATTATGAAAATGAAGAAATGTCCAGACTGTGGTTCATTAATTTCTACTGAAGTTGAAAGTTGTCCGAAGTGCAGTTGCCCCTCAGAGTACTTTACTGAATGTGAAGTAGAGAAACCTTCGGCTGATGCGGATAGAACTGAAAAAGATCAACCTCAAAACAATGTTGAGAGCAAAAAGAAGGTTAGTATTGAAATCCCTGACAGCTTGCGTCAGGATGGAGGGAAAAAGCCTATTCCTAAAACTATCTGCGAGGACATACATGGTACTCTAAAGACGGAGTTTTTATTTGCCTTGGATTTTCCATGCTTGATGGATGCAAATGATGCGTTTTTGCGAAGGCTGGAAAAAGAATTGAGTTTTGATTATCCAGTAACATGTGTAAAATCAAAGGATATTCTTGATTACTGCAAAAGGATAGATGAAGGAAACTTCAATTATCCATATGTAATTGTGTGCGCGGATGCTGTGCCTAATAGTACCTATTCATACTATCATTACAAGATGAAGGATGAGATAGGGACTTGGAGAAAGAGCATAAAACAATATTATAATGGTACTTTTTGGCCAGTAGACTATGCACCGAGGATTGCGGTGATATCTGATACTGAAAGTCAGATTAAGGATATTATTGGGAAGATTGAGGGTTTATACAAACAAAAATGGACATCTGTACGAATAAATGTTCTTGGGGATTCATCAAGAATGGTTGAAGCTCATCTCTCATATGATCATTCCTGGGGACCTGAACGTATTGCTGCTAAAGGCAGTGAGATTCTATGGAAAAGCGGTATTATCTTCAATCGAAAACCTTTTGTGTTACGTATGGACGAAGAGTCTGGGAATATAGGGTATAAGCCTAAAGAAGACTATAGGAGATTACAGATCGCGCAGTATTATGATCAAATCTATAAGGAAAAAATAAAATGTGAAGGAGACATACGACTTTATAAATTATTATTGGAAGAGTATACCGCTCAGAGACAAGCACCACAAGATGGATTAGTTGGCTTGGCATCGGGATTCCTTAAAGGCGCAAAGGAGGCGTTGGGGCCTTCACAGAACGAGGATTATAGAAAACTTAAAGACATAATGGCTTCAAATGGCACATATGATGCTGAATTGATAGAGAAAGCGTTTCCGAACTTTACCGTATTTTATCACAACCTGCCTAATGATATTGCGCAGAGGACAAATCCTGATGTTTTAAAAAATATGCTTCAAGGTTTTATGACAAATGTTCAGAGCGGAAGGGATAAAATACTTAACGAATTGGGGATTCCCAAACATCTTGATGGATATGTTAGTGATTTTGAAAGCAATTTACAGTCAACAAAGGGAATAGACATTCTGCTAAAAGAAATGGATAGACATCCGGAAAAAACGATTTCAGAGGTTGTAAAGGACTATAAAGAAAAAAGAGAAAAAGCAATAACAGAGAAGGAACGTGCAGAGAAGGCTAACAGAGAAAATGAGGAATTTTTGCGTAATCTTGAGCTCTTTGGGCAAAAGGGCGAGATTATATATGATAACCCACGTGATTACGAGCCTTACTATGATGATTATGAACCGAGAAGAGGCCATGGGATAATATCTACTCTCATACACGAAACGACTGATGCATCTAGATCTTCTAGGGATTCTCGAGAGGTGGCAAAAGCAATAAGGGAACAGACAGAGTGGATGCAGAAGCAAGAAAAACAACGGCAAAAAGAGGCTAAGGATGCCGCTTATAAAGCGAACTATGATCGTTGGATGGAAGATTTTCATAAGCCATCGGATTGGGCCATTAGAAACCTTGATAAATACAAAGGTTATAAAAAGAAATAGTAAAATGCTTCTAACAGTATTAATGATTCATTATTCAATAGGCAATATTGCTATAGGGCAGCGTGCTCAACAAGATGCGAATGACATATGTTGTTCGCATCTTGTAAAATATCAGGAATAGGATGGTTTATATGGATTATCTTTTTGGAAAAGGTGGCTATGCCGGCCGTTGTATACTGGAATATCCAATTATTGGATATATTGAAGAGCTTGGAAAAACTGAAATAACAGTTTCACATGACGGATGCATGATTAAAGCCAGAATCCTTCCTGTTGAATTCGAAATATTAAGGTGGCATGAAGAAATGCCTCTATTCCTTTATGTGATGGAAAGCGAGGATAAGACATTTTGGTGCAGTACCTCCCGCTATGTTTTTAGATATGTAATGGATCGTTTAACTTGCTCTATGGGAATTGGTGCTCTTATGGCATCCAAAGTAGTGAGCGAAATTGGAATAGAAGCTTTAGAGCAATCCATAATCAATAAGGATCCATCAATATTTTCGAAACTGAAGAACATCGGAGTTGCCTCCGGCCTGGCAACAAAACTGGTTCAGGAATTAAGGGAGACAGGACTACCAGATTACTATGATGAAGCAATAAGAGAATTATCAGTCTTGCGTGCTGATACTAATAGTGCAATTAAAGAAATTGATAATCATGGTGCTGAAGAAACTAAGTCTAAAGATGAGGGCGCTATAGGAGAGTTGTTGGAACTCATAGGCCTTGATAACGCCAAGAAAGAAATACAAGATGCAGTCAATTTCGCCAAAGTACAGATGCAGAGAAAAAAGATGGGATTGCCAGAAACACCGGTATCTTTTCATCTTGTGTTCTCTGGTAATCCTGGAACAGGAAAAACTACAGTTGCTCGAATTGTAGCAAAGGTCTACAAGGAGATAGGTATTCTTTCAAAAGGTCATCTTGTAGAGACTGACAGAGCAGGACTTGTGGCAGGATATGTTGGTCAGACTGCAAAACAGACAAAGGAAATCATTGAAAAAGCAAAAGGTGGGGTACTCTTTATAGATGAAGCTTATACTCTCCTTGGAGAAGGTAAGGATTTTGGTCAAGAGGCGATAGATACCTTACTCAAGGAGATGGAAGATAACCGTGATGATCTTGTAGTTATAGTGGCAGGATATGCTGATTTGATGCAAAAATTCATAAGTTCGAATCCGGGGCTTCAATCTAGATTTAGCCGTTACATCCATTTTGAAGACTATAATGGAGAGCAATTATTTCAGATTTTTGAGAAGCTATGCGAAAAAAGTAAATACAAATTGGAGGAAGGTAGTGAAGAGTTACTAAAGCTGTACTTCAACGATATGTTTGAGGATCGTTCCGATAATTTTGGTAATGCTCGTGATGTGCGTAACTTTTTTGAAGGGGTATTAACACGGCAAGCCAATAGACTGGCTGTTGCAGAAGGTGTTTCTAAAGACGATTTTGAAACCATAAAGATAGTTGATTTAAATATTGAGCTTAAGAATGATGATTTAACACTTGAGAAGATGCTCCATGATTTGAATGAAATGGTTGGGCTTTCTCAAGTTAAGAAGGAAGTTGAGTCATTAACCAAGCTTGTTCAGTACAACAAGATGCGTGAAGAGCAAGGTCTTGTTGCACAGTCATTATCGCTTCATTTGGTATTTACCGGTAATCCTGGAACAGGAAAAACAACGGTTGCCAGATTCGTTGCACAAATATACAAAGAATTAGGGCTTTTATCCAAAGGCCAGCTAATTGAAACAGACAGAGCAGGCCTTGTGGCTGGATATGTTGGGCAAACGGCTATTAAAACAAAGGAAGTTATTTCTTCTGCTATAGGTGGAGTTCTTTTCATTGATGAAGCGTATACTTTGCTAGGAGAAGGCAATGATTTTGGCCAGGAGGCAATTGACACATTACTAAAAGAGATGGAAGACCATCGTGATGATCTTGTAGTTATAGTTGCCGGATATACCGATGAAATGAAGTCATTTATTCACTCAAATCCAGGGTTAGAGTCTAGATTTAATCGGTACTTAGAATTTGATGATTATACACCTCAGGAAATGTATGGAATACTTCAAAACATGTGCGAGAAAAACCAGTATACTATTGCTGATGGTGCTCAGGAAATACTTGAGGATTACTTCAAGTCAACATCTTCATCAAAAATAGGTAATGGACGAGGTGTGCGTAATATATTTGAAAAACTTGTAACTTCTCATGCAAATGATGCTGTTGATAGTGGCTGTAACGACTCTTATAGTCTCTCCGAAATATCGGTTGATGATGCTAAGGCTGCTCTTAATTAAAACACATTACTAGTCCATATCCGGCAGAAATGCCGGATATTTTTATGTGGATATTTTCGGACATCCAATTTGCTACTATCAAACTGCGAAGGAACCATATGTAAGAATTCATGATATAAGGAGACAATCAACAATGAGAGAGTTAGATAGGGTAATTGGTTATGACAGCGTAAAGGAAGAGTTATATAGAACCTTAGATGTATTAAAAAATGGAGAAAAGTACAGAAAAATGGGTGTTAAAAATCCTCATGGTGTTTTGTTTGATGGAGTACCGGGGATAGGAAAGACACTGATGGCAACATGTTTTATTAAGGAAACAGAGAGAAAATCCTACGTAATACGAAAAGATAAGCCTGACGGGGATTTCATAAATCATATAAGAAAAATCTTTGATGAAGCTGCCCAAAATGAGCCGTCTATTATTTTTCTGGACGACATGGATAAATTTGCAAATGAGGATGAGTTCCATAGAGATGCAGAAGAATATGTAACTGTTCAAACATGCATAGATGATGTGAGAAACAAAGATGTATTTGTTATAGCAACAACGAACGATATGCATGATTTACCATCATCATTAACCAGGACTGGCCGGTTTGACAAGGTTTTCTCTTTGGATTTTCCTACTAATGATGATGCCAAAAAGATAATTGAGTTCTATCTGAAAGACAAGAAAGTAGATAAGGACGTAGATGTTGAGGAAATATCAAGGTTTTGCAGAGGGTACTCATGCGCGGATCTGGAGAAGATCTTAAACGAAGCAGGGTTATATGCTGCCTATGATGGCAAAACTAGGATAGGACAAAAGTATATTATTGATGCTTGTTTACGAAGTATCTATAAGGCAATGGGCAAAGAAGGAATATCTGAAGATGAATTGAAAAGAAGAGCTGTGCATGAGGCGGGACACGTTGTATTAGCTGAAGTTCTAGATCCTGGATCTGTGGATTTTGTTTCCGTTACCGCTGTAGATAACAGACGTAGGGGAGTAGGAGGTCTGGTTTCAAGACGTAAGAACGTCGAAAGTCAAAGTATGAAGGGAAGGGAAAACGAAATCTTGATTGCACTTGGAGGAAAAGCTGCAAGTGAAATAGTATTAGGAGAGGTTGATATGGGCTGCAATAAAGATATGAACAATGCTTATGATTTGATGAGGACTTTGTTAGATGACGTTACAGCATATGACTTCGGCTCATGGTGCCATGGAAACGAAACGTCAAGAAACGTTTTTGATCATTTAGACAGTGCAACAAGTGTTGAGCTTTCCAGATATTATCTTTCTGCAAAGAAGATTTTGATCAATAATCGAGGGTTTTTAGATGCGATTGTGGAGGATATTTGTGAGAAGAAGACAATCTCATACAAGAGCATAGCGACAATTAAAAAACGCTTTTAAAGAAATGAACCGTAATAAGACTATATAAAAATTCAGGTTATCATAGCTGGATTTTGTGATGTGGTTTTTGGCGACATTTTGCGACAAAATGCGACGGATTGTCCCGGTTTTGCGACGAATTGCGACGTTTTGTCCATTGCAGGCTGCTTTTAGGGATGATATTATTATAGTGGACAAGGGAGCAGGCAAGAGCCAAATGCTTCCTTGTCTTTATTATGCGCATAATTAAATAAGGGTAATTGAGAGCGTCAGCTCATGACTGTGAAAGCAGCCGTGGGTCTGGCGCTTTTCTTTTGCCCGAAAGACAGATGGCTCAATAAAACGAAGAGAGGAAAAACTTATGGATTTCGAAGAATTCAAAGAGGCGCTGGTAAAGGATATGAAGACCGCTCTGGACTTCAGGCTTGAAACCAATACCGAGGTTGAAATCAAGCATAACACTAAGACCAACTACTCCTATGAGGCGCTTAATGTGAGACCTGAGGGTGTAGAGGTAGGTGTGAGCATTGATTGCAATAAGCTCTATGCTGCTTACACAGATTGAGTTGATTACCGACATGGCAATCGTCTAACGCTTTAATGTGGGCAGAACTCCGGAAGGCATGGGAACAGTCCTTGTCACCAACGACATGCTTGATAAGTACGGGATCACAGCGGAAGAGCTTCATGCTGATGCTTTGAAAAGTGCGCCGGAGATCAGATCGGTAGTGAGTTATTGCAGAAGAAGACTTTACATGGTAATATATTTATAACATGTCGTTAAATTCTAGTTTTATGTCATGCAGATAGCTATTAATAAAAACTCGCTGTTTTGGCTTTATTTACACATTGGAGAACAATATGGGTAAAGATTCCGCATACTATAAACAATTAACAAAGACAAAATCAGAATACATCAAAGAAATCAAAGATCAGTTACCGGTTCATACACATTCGTTCATTGATAACTGTGTTTTGAGCTACCAGATTGGAACAGCTCTTGGGTATGCCAGAGATCTGCTTGATTTTTACGAATATCTCCATATATGCAATCCAATAGTTGCAAAAATAAAACTTAATGCAATTCCTCATGAAATAATTGAAAAATTAAACAGCCGCGATATTGATGCTTACCAGACGCACCTGATCACAGCACGACAACTCAATGAGCGCTCAACAGCGAGAAAAATGGCTGCTATTCGAAATTATTTTGCCTATGAAACAAGACAGGGATTTCTTGATGAAGATATTACTTTGAAAGCTGCCAAAAATAAGAGAATAACAAAGAAAACCATTAACAGGCTCGATCAACATGACGTAAAATCCCTGGTGAATGCTGTGGAGAATTCCCAGGTAGCTACCGAACATGCCAAAATCTACGCTGAAGCCACCGCAAAACGCGATCTGGCTATTATTACGCTTCTTTTGCATACAGGAATGCGTGTCTCTGAGTGTGCCGGCCTTGATATAGATGATGTGGACTTTAAAGATAACACTTTGAAAATTGTGAGAAAAGGTGGAAATGAGTCCAAACTCATGATAAATGAGCCTATCCGTAATACTTTGCGTGATTACATAATAAATGAGCGCCCCACTCTCATTGAAACTGACAGTGAAAGCGCCCTTTTTATCTCGCTAAAGCATAACCGTATGTCTGTACGCAGCATACAAAGGATGGTTGAAAAGTACGGAAAGAGTTCAGGTCTTAACACTACTCTCTCTCCTCACAAGCTCCGCAGAACCTTTGGCACCGCGCTTTATAACAAAACAGGTGATATTTATATGGTTGCAGATGTTCTTGGTCATTCAGACATTAACACAACTGCAGCTCATTATGCTGCTATCGATGAAGAACACAAAAGGCAGGCTGCTGATGTAGATTTATATGGAGAGAATTCTTAAGCCGCATCTTTTGCCTCGTATTCTTCTATCAGGCTGTCATAGGCTCCAATCGCCTTGTCAAAACGATCCATTACATCCTCTGCCTTGTACAATCCATTTGAATCGGCGTTTAATCCCTTAAGCTTCAGATTGTAGATTCCAGGGGGATTCTCGTCATTTAAAAGAGACATCTCCTGAAGCTGCCCGGTTTTTTGATAAACTATATCAAGGCTTATAAATTCCTGACCAGCCTTGTCTTTCCACTTACTGACTACAAGTTTCCCTCCAATTGGTGTCTTTTCCAGTGTTTCTGGAAGGTTGTAGTCCTGGATTTCAAGAGCTGAGAGCACGCTTGCCAGGTTTGAGTCATGTCCGCACAGAAATGTGAACTGCCTGCCCTCTGTATTCAGCTCTTTTTCAATTTCTTCAAGAAGTGGATGAGCCACATTAACTGAAACAGATGGAGCTGAAAAGAGAACATCACCGTAAACATCCTTAACCTCAGAGATTGCCTCCCATTCTGCTTCGGTAATATTATGACCAAAGGCTGCCTTAACAGGATCTGACTCTTCAAAGTACTGAAGCACAAGCGCATCAGATATCTGACATGCAGTCTTGAGTGAACCTTTCACCGAAGGCTCTTTTCCCTCTTCAAAAGAGAACTCTGAGTCTCCCACGTCAAACCCTGTAAAAACGCCATTCTTGTAATCATCTGATTTCTGGACATCAATCACTTCTGAAATCAGATCATAGTTATCACCAAGATTAGCTATAGCTGTGCCATAGATCTTATTTATCTCTTCCTCGATATCCGCAGAGTAGTCGTCAGACATATAGGTGAACACCGGATTAAATACAGGGTCCATGGTGTCATATTCTGCATTGTACTCAACCTCTGCATTAGCAACAGGAAGAAGTCCCGCAGCAAAGAACTGTGCTGTAGCTATAGTTCTTTGCTTTGAATTGGCGTATATGCGAACTGCCCCGTCTTTTGGATGATAGTTTAATTCAAAGAGGCCTTCTGACTCGAGCCATTTTCTAAAATACTGTCCCATCTCAGTCTCAAGGATTCCTCCCCTTACAGAGAGCTGACTGGCTGGGGCCGACCACTCAAACCACTTGTTTGGAGTTATTGTATCCAGGGCAGACCCTTCTCCGGAGAGCGGCGCACGAATATTGTGTCTGCTAAGAACCACCACTTGTTCTAGAGAATAGCCATCCCTTGAAAGAGTTGTTAATACATTCTCCGCTGTTTCTTCACTGCCGCTGTTTCCACATCCGCTTATGCCTGCGCATGATAAAACAAACGCAGACACCAAGATTATCGAAAGCATTCCGATTCTTCTTTTTTTATTCATAAACATCCTTCTTTTTAACCAATCGCACAAATACTACTTTAATTTTACTTTATTACGTCATGCAATAATCTTAAATAAGTATAAAAACTCAAGCTCAGAAATTTGTTTGCATAAAAAAGCAGCAGACCATTCTTTCTGATCTACTGCTTCGTGTGCATATTACGATATTGACTTGTTACTTCTGAAGCTTTATCCCTTAACACTTTTACATATAACTGTATTCCCAAAAAGGTGTCAGTTTTTTTCCATGAAGAATTCCATAGAGTTTTAAAAGGTTTGATGCTGCCCCTGAACTACCTGAATATAGCCCTGTATATGTTTGAACATCCCACGGATCAGTTCTGTCCCAATGGCCAAAAAAGCATCTTCCACCTTTGACCTGCCTTGAATCAGAAATTGTTTTGACTGCAGCTCTTTTGGCAAGCTCAAGGTAAACCTCATCATCTAAAACTTCGTAAAGCCACGCAAAATACTCTATAAGTCCCGGTGTTCCGCAGCATGAACAGTAACTGTTCCATAGCCCCCATGAGTTATACTCCGGTGCCCCTGCTTCCAATATCCCGTTTGCCAACTCTCTTGTAAACTCCAGATACTTTTTATCATTTGTTATATCATACAATTTCTTATACAAAAGGGATGTTCCTGCAGGTCCATGGCAGAAACCCAGATAGTACTTCCCAGCATACTCTTTTTGACTCTCCCCTCCCCACACATATGGGATAAGTCTGCCACTGCCTACTTTATCAGCAATTTTCTCAAGGAATGCAGCTACTTCTATAGCCGCTTCAAGCTCCCAGTTCTTTTTATCATATTCATAAAGAACCGCAAATAAAAATCCAATACCCGCACTTCCATGTGCAAATCCGGGATAAATACTGCCCTTTGGCATACCAACTTTCTCTATATCATTTGCCTTGTAATAAGCGCCTCCAAGGCCATAAGCAATTGCTTTTTTTCGTATATGTCTTGCATAATCTCTGGCAAAGTCAATATATTTCTGATCATTAGTAGCGTTATATAAAGAAATAAAGTATAAAATATAACCACCATCGCTAAAAACATCGATGTCTTCAGTCAAAAACAGCCCAAATTCATCTCTTTTGCTTGATTTGACTATATCTTCACCAAGTTTTTCAGCAAACCGAACATATGCTTGATCTTTAGTCTTCGCATAAAGAGCGAGCGCAAATATCCCTGCACCTGCAGGCCCTGAGTATACTCCTGTATGCCACCCCGTTATTGGCAACTTGCTGCCAGGTGCTGATTTTAGCTTGTTCTCATAAAATACTTTGCCCTCAACATTACTCATAAGTTCTTTAGCAATGAGCCTGGCTTCAGATAGATATTTTTCTTCACCTGTGATTTCAAACAGTCTGATAAGTAAAAAACCTATCCCTGACGCTCCTGAATACAAGCCATACTTGCCATGAACCGGTTCATTCGAATAATCCAAAGGAGCATCAGGATTCACTTCAAAATAGATGCCATCCTTGCCAGATACCTTTTTCAACTCAAGCCAATTGTAAATCTCGATACCTGCCCTAAGATATTCTTCATCATAATCATCAATTTGCTTTCCAAATAACCTTGGTTTAATGTCCATCATTTTGTCTCCAAAACACCTTACTTGTACAGATTCAGTGACATGTACTTTGTTCCATCATCAGGCGCAATAACTATGATATTCTTGCCCTTGTTTTCTGGGCGCAGTGCAAGTTCTTTAGCAGCGGTAAAAGCTCCTGCAGCTGATGAGCCAAGGAAAAGACCATCCGTAGAAAGCAATTCTTTTGCCGTTTTGGAAGCATCAAGCGATGAAACTTCTATCACTTCGTCGTATTTATCAGTATTTTCAAGCATGAATGGAGTCGTAAATCTCTCGGGAACATTCGAAAATGGAGCAACTCCATCAATCGCGTCCTGTCCACTGTTTGAACCTATTCTTGAAGCCTCATCAGCCTGGACACCAACAATCTTTAGGTCAGGGTTCTTTTCCTTAAGATATTTTGAGGTTCCTAGCAGCGTTCCACCTGTTCCGACCATTGCAACATATATATCTACCTTTCCATCTGTCTGCTCCCATATCTCAGGACCTGTTGTTCTGTAATGAGCTTCAGGATTGTGTTCATTCTGCATCTGATTTATGAAAAAGAATCCGTGCTCATCACTGTAGTTCTTGACTCCTTCTATTATTCCATCGATAGAAAGCTCATTGTTATCCATAAGTGCTTTAATGCTTGGAATGTCAGACTGAAGCGCCGGTTCAGCACCATAAGCTTTCAAAATATCAAATCTTTCCTGTGAAGATCCATTTTCAAGAAATGCCTTAAATTTGTATCCTCTTGCTGCTGCAAAAGTGGCAAGAGCTATACCGGTATTACCACTTGTAGCTTCAACAATTGTGTCTCCAGGCTTGATTTTTCCTTCTTTTTCAGCTTCTATCAGCATGTTCAAGGCAGCTCTGGCCTTAATGCTTCCAGATGCATTAAACCACTCCAGCTTAACTAGTATATTTGCCTCGAGATTATTTTTGCTTTCGTATCTTACCGGTTCAAAAAGAGGTGTGTTTCCTACAAGTTCTTCCAGACTTTTTACGATCTTATTATTAGACATTTCTTTGTTCCTCCCTTGCTTTTGATGAATTCATCTTATCACCTCATCAAAGTGCAGAAAATGACATGGAACTTATGCACGCCTATAAATAATAATTATCGCAAAAAGACTGGGCAGCATAAAGCGCCCATTCCATTTATGAAAATTCATCAGATATATTTCTGAGTAAATCTAACAACTTCTTCTCTGCAGCCGTCAACTGCCTTGCTCTTGAAATACAGGGTATCACTCTCAACCTGGATTCCCTTATCCGTCAACTCATTTTTAATGAGATCAAGAGCATGCTTTGAGAGCCATGATGTTGAAAATACAACTGCTTTTCCAACCTTATCGCTTGAAAGAGTTTTTAAAAACTGCTTGAGATTATCATCAATACCGTAAGCATAAAGTGCTCCACCTATGAAAAGAACATCTGCTTTTTCTGAGAGTCCTGCTCCTTCAGCATCTACTGAAACGGCATCTACTCCCGCTGCTTCTGCAATATACTCTGCTACCTTCTGTGTTTTTCCTGATCTGGAATAATATCTGACTGCTACGCTCATGGCTACCTCCTATTCGCAATTCAATTGTATGCAATTTATAGTACACCATAACTCCTATAATTTCAAGTTTTGATTCTCTTATTCTACCGGAAAGGCGAAATATGTATCTGGATAGGGCTCATCCGCTAAAGTGACCCACAGGGACGGGGTTAGAGGGCCATTAAAAAAAGGATTCCTGCAAAAGCAAATCCTCTTTGCAGAAATCCTCTTTCTTTTTATTTCAACGCCTCTTGAATATCATAAAATGCAGGCTTTGGTTTGAAATCACTATAGAAGATACGCGTATTAGTGGTATCTCCTTCTCTATAATGGTCAATAAGGCCAAATAACGTAACACTTGTAATCTTTGCAGGCCCGTTATTATCACTATCAAGTGACTTTAGAAGTTTGAAAATTTCTCCATATCTTTTACCCTGTTTATCAAATTGCTCAGAGGTTTCTTCATCAACTCCTATGGATAATTCAGTTACGTGAATTTCCAGATCAAGCTCAGCAAATTTGCGAATTGCAGTCTCGATCATCTGATCTGAAGGATAATCAAGTCCCCAATAGCCCTGCATTCCTATTCCATCAATAAGTCCTTTTTCCTTTAATGATGCGCACAGATCATATATAGCCTTAGTCTTGACCGGCTGATAAGTGTTGTAATCATTATAAAAAAGCTTAACATCGCTATCCGCATACTTTCTTGCATATGTAAATGCGGCCTCTACATAATCAGGACCAATAGTCTCATACCATGGATTTAGATCCTCACCGCACTTAGTTCTGCACATAAAAAAGCTCTCAGGATCATAGCTGTCAGGTTCCACAGCCTCGTTCACCACATCCCAGCAATAGATGACGCCCGGATAGTTTTCCTGAACATGAGTCATAAGCTGCTTAATATAGCTCTCCATACGCGCCAGCATTGTTTCCTTGTCCACGTACTCTCCATCATCCTTATAACCCTCTCTAAAGAACCAATTAGGAGCCTGGGTGTGCCAAACCAGGGTATGTCCTCGCATTTTCATTCCATTTTCCTTACACCACTCAAGTGTCGGATCAATTGAGCCAAAGAAAAGAGCAGGGTTTTCATCACCTTTTTCAAGGTTTTCAATTGATCCCCACTGATCAAGAATGTAACCACTCTTCATCAGATTTGTCATAGTGCAGCTATTAAAATGTTTCTTTGATAATTCCATGTATTCCGGAAGATTTAGTGTCTGATTTTCCAAGGTACTTCCGTTTATTCCAACTCCCAACATAAAATTACCAGCACATAAATCCTTGAGCGGTATATCTTCTGCTTTATTCTGTGCCCCTGCGCAGCCTATTAATAGCGCCGCAGTTAAAACAATTGCCAGTATTGATCTCTTTTTCATAATGGTATTATGTCGTCTCCTTAAGTAGTATTGGTGAAGCTATTCTAAAAGTATAGACTACAAAAGGTTCCTCAACTAACCATTCCTTGTGAACTGTCTATAGCATATTGCTATATCTCAGTTCTTATTTCTGTCTGGAACTTATGCAAACAACAGCCCAAATATTGGTGATAATATGATCATAATTATCGAAAATGCAAAAGAATTGACTGACATAAGAGTTGCTCTTTGTTCTGATGGTATCATGCTGTTCAGAAAAACATCGGTCCTGACCTGAAGGAAATTATCTGAAAACGCACCGATAAAGCCTCCCAATATCATCAGGTAATAGTTCCCTGTAAACACTGATGCGAAAGACAATGATACTCCTACCGCGCACAAAACGCCGATCCTGCGGTAGTTCTTTTCATAATAATACTCCGTTGCCTTGGCTCCTGCAGCTGCGCCTATTCCCATGGCAAAAAGGGCTGGTCCAAGCCACAGTTTATTTAGTCCAACAGCCGGAAGTTTAGCCTGCAAAAAGAACAATACAAGTACATCAACCGCACCAACCAAGCCATTAAACAGAATAATAAGCCTGGCCTTTCTGCTCTCCTTTATAAAAGACGTGCTGCTCTGGATCGTTTCTTTGAATCGCTCCGAAACAGAAGTAACATCGTGAAGTTTAGTGTGCACTTCTGTAAGTGTAAAGGCGATCATCACGGTAATAGCCCCGATTACTGCGTCAACAGCATTAGCTTTCCTGTATCCAAGCACTAGCGCCACTCCCGCCAGCAATGTTCCTACTGAGCTGAATATCTGATAGATCATAAGATCATTTGAAGCAAACCTGTCATATTCTTTTTCAAGCCCTGCCTCTTTGAGCGTATCATAGGCAAGTGCTTCTCTCGTTCCTGATGCCAGGTTATAGCTAAGAGCACTTGCCGAAATAGCTATAGCAACTGTAAAGAAATTACGTGAAATAATCATCAATAAAGATGATATTATCACCATAACTCTGCTGGCAATCATCGTCTTGCGGCGCCCAAACACATCTGCGATGACTCCTGATGGGATTTCAAAAGTCATGCTCGTAATATGAAATATACTCTCTAATAGTCCAATCTCTACTGTACTAAAGCCCCTTGCCGCCAATAGAGCCACCCACGCTGCTCCTCCTATAGCAAATCCTGAAACAGCGTCTATACTAAGTATCTTTTTAATCTGATTTCTAGCAATTTTCTTTTCCATAATAAAAAAATCTCCTTAATCTTTAGTGTTTTTAAAGAATAAGGAGATAATGTCTCTTTAATATAACTTCAACGATAAAATCGCAGCTGTTTACCTAAAAAAGAGCGCACTATCCCCGTAAACAGCTAAAACATCACCTTTCATCATATGAATGTTTATTGTTTTCCAGGTCATTCATGTGCCCCTTTCTTCATCGATTCTTATTTTAATTTAACATACTCTTGTCCTGTGTTTCAAGGATTAAATTGATTCCTCAATTACAGCTTTCAATGTCTCCGCAGATTTAAGAAGTGCCTCTTTTTCCTGTTCGTTTAGTCTGATAGGCACAGAACCTTCAACGCCTCTTCTTCCAACTATGGCAGGCATGCTGAGGGCGACACCATCAATACCGTTTTCACCATGCTGTATGCTGGAGATAGGAAGTATAGATTTCTCATCTCGGATTATTGCTTCGCAGATGCGTCGTACACTCATGGCGATTCCATAGTATGTTGCGCCCTTCTTCTCTATGATCTCATAAGCACTGTTCTTTACGTTTTCTGCAATCTCTTTCATAGACTTTTCATGTTCAAAATGTCCTCTCATCTCGCAGAAGTCATGGATTGGAATTCCAGAAACGTTTGCACTGCTCCATGCTGCAATCTCACTGTCTCCATGCTCACCAATTATAAAAGCATGTACTGAACGGCTGTCTACACTTAGGTGCTCGCCGAGAAGATATTTAAACCTGGCTGTATCAAGAACAGTTCCGGAGCCAAACACTCTGTTTTCAGGAAAACCACTGAGCTTCGCCGCAGCATAGGTAAGTATATCTACAGGATTAGCCACAATCAGAAGTATTCCCTCTTTATTGTACTTTGCAATCTCAGGAATTATGGATTTGAAGATCCCTACGTTCTTTTTCACAAGATCCAGCCTTGTTTCACCGGGTTTTTGTCCCGCTCCTGCTGTAACAACCACAACTGCCGCATCTTCAGCGTCCTTGTAATCGCCGGAATATATCTGCATAGGTTTCGCAAAAGGAAGTCCGTGACTGATATCAAGAGCTTCGCCTTCTGCTTTTTCTTTGTTCACATCGATCAGCACCATTTCGGAAAAAAGCCCGCTCTCCATAAGAGCGAAAGCTGATGCTGAGCCGACAAATCCACAACCTACTACTGCTACTTTTCTTTCATTAAGTGCTGCCATAATGTGCCTCCTTTTATTTTTCTCTTTATTTCAGTATAAACGTTCTATTTTCAAACTCCTAGAAATTATCTGCTTATTGAGTAATTTACTCAATAACCTCGCCATTTCTTGAAATTGTAATAACCTGCCAGGGAAGGAATTTTCCGCTGTTTCTTATGGCATTCTCAGCAGCTCTCTGGAGTCCCCCGCAACATGGAACTTCCATTCTAACTATTGTCACGCCTGCAATATCGTTATTAGCAATAATCTCTGTGAGTTTCTCGGTGTAATCGCCTTCATCAAGCTTTGGACAACCGATCATTGTAACCTTGCCCTTCATAAATTCCTCATGCATATTTGCATAGGCATATGCTGTGCAGTCCGCAGCTATGAGGAGCTTGGCGCCATTATAAAAATCTGCCTGTGTTGGCAAAAGCTTTATCTGGCAAGGCCACTGCATCAGCCTTGAGGGATGCGAGCTCATTCTTGAAACCATGTCCATTCCATGATCCTCATCAACCTGAACACTGCTCTTAAGCTGCATAAACCTTGAACCGGGGCATCCATGTCCCTCAGTATGCTGCATTTCATTCATATCTTTTACCAATCCTTTCTTCTCCTGCATTGCCTTTACTGCCGCTTCATCGTAGGCAGGTGCTTCCCTTTCTTCAAAAGAAATTGCTCCCATAGGGCAGCCCGGCAGGCAATCGCCGAATCCATCACAGAAATTCTCTCTTACAAGCTTCGCCTTTCCATCTACAATATCAATAGCGCCTTCATGGCAGGCACTTGCACATATACCGCAGCCATTACACTTTTTTTCATCAATCTTTATTATCTTTCTGACCATCTTTTATCCTCTCTTCAATCCTTGTTTTGATGGTGTCAGTATAATATACTATTTTTAGCAAGTATGTTGTTTAAACCACATTTTGATATTTTATTTGGATTATGACTCTGAGCACCTACTACAGGAGCAAAAATGGAAATAAAAGACATAGAGAAAAGCAGGCTTTTCCTTGGAATGACGGCAAAAGAGCTGGAATCATGCCTTAGAGCTCTTGACGCCCATGAAAAGACATTTGAAAAAGATGATATTATTCTCCACGCCGGAGAACAGACTTCCATGATTGGCATGGTACTTTCGGGCAGCGTAACCATTGAAAGCAACGATGTTTGGGGCAACTGTACCGTCTTAAGCCATGTTGGGAAAAATCAGTACTTCGCCGAAACCTACGCTCTTCTTGGCGAGGTTCTTCTTGTTGATGTCAGGGCAAACGAAGAATGTACTATTCTCTTTTGTAGTATCAGAAACCTTCTTGATGACAGCAAAAAGAGCTCTCCCTGGAAGGAAAAGCTCCTCAAAAATATACTTATTATTTCATCGCAAAAAAATCTTATTCTCTCCGGCCGTAGTTTCCATACATCTTCCAAAAGCTGCCGTGGACGCCTTTTATCCTATCTAAATGCCACTGCACTCCAGACCGGCTCCAGAGAATTTGATATTCCCTTCAACAGACAACAGCTCGCCGATTACCTTAATCTTGAGAGAACCAACATGTCAAAAGAGCTCTCTCATATGAAGGATGAAGGGCTGATCGAATATAGAAAGAGTCATTTCAAACTGCTGGATCACTGACTCCTCAAGATACATATATTTAAACCTTTACTCTTCAGGCTCATCCTTATGGAATCTATTATCAAAGTCCTCTCGGATTTTAGCCCTCACTTTCGACGCCAAAAGATGCCTCTGCTTCCTTTATCATCTCGCTCAACTGTACATCAGATATATCAAGGACCCACGCCAGCATTGTGACATTATGAGCATGCTCTTCCACAGTAAACTTTGGGCATGTAAGATAACTGTCTATCTCATCATTTAGCCTTTTCATGATATCTGCTTCTGATCTCATAAAAATCTCCTGATATATCCGCTGAAAAACATTTACAAACAGTCTATATACTAATTATAGTCATTTTTTCAATTAAATAAAATACATTGGTGCCATGAAAACGGTTCGGGCATCCCCATTACTCAACAACTCTTAAGTAACTACTTACGCC
>JAEEGH010002745.1_pt1 | contig 47133 bp, 40 predicted proteins | sample 9134181 | NCBI WGS metagenome assembly JAEEGH01 (sample SAMN16246544, study PRJNA631951) | gut metagenome | biome: gut microbiome; feature: rumen; material: DP-attached | host: Bos | place: Iran: Karaj | collected 2018-10
AATCGAGGAGGGAGATGGTAAAGATTCCTGGACCAGGACCGTAGCCTGCACAGACTTTTATAATCTTAGCGTATCCGCAAGTTCAGTCTCACTCGGAAACCTCATCTGCACATTTAACGGGAGAGTGGACCCGGACGGGGTTTATTTTTCCACGACAGATAAGCTCAGCTGGTGGGGCGGAAACGAGTATGACGGTGCTGAGATTCACACTCTGGATCCAAAGGCCGGCACCGTCTCCACCAGAAAGTTGCCCGCCCATTATCCTTCAAATCAAGGTGAGTATGTTGACGGGGTGGCTTATACCATCGACGGCACCGCCGGCTACTGGGAGTGCGACCTTTCCAAGGAAGCGGCGGAATATGTGGCGCTTGACTGGTCCAGTGCCGCCGAGTATCAGGGCAAAATCGTCCCCGGAACCCTGAAGATGGAACGCTTCGAGGCCGCATCGCTTACCCTCCAGTTCGTCGCCTATATGACCAACGGCACGCAGCTGAATTTCTACACCTCCGTTACGGGGGCCGACAAGGGTGTTATCAAAACCACCGTCGGCTCTGACGGCAACGCCGGTATGGTCGTGACCACTATGGTGCGGCTGAACTAGCTTAAATCGGCTGGTAAGTCACGGAACAGGTCTGCCACAGTCGCCTGCTCTGCTTTGTATATCGCTGACAGTTAGCGCGTTACGTATTAGTCTCTATCCCGTTCGTGACAGAGACTGACGCGTATACTCTTGTCATTCAGCGACTTGCGCCGCGGTTCAATATGCAAATTATTGTTCGATTTTACGAAAAAAAGATTGATTATGTGTATATTTGTCGTATGGAGCGGCGCTTCCATTTTCTTGCTTTAAGGTTTAGGAATCATTTAGAAAAACAATGGCAATTATGAGAAAACTTTTCACGGTCGGATGTCTGGCTCTTTTACTGGGCGGCTGCGGCAGAATTCCCAGTAACGACAAAGTCCTGTTCATCGCTGTCGACGGAATGGCCTCCTGGTGTCTGGAAACGGCTATGGACAGCATTCCGGAGCAGATTCCGAATCTCTGTGCTCTGAAGGAGCGAGGTCTATGGACTATGGATAAGAGGGCGGAGTACAAGACTTCGTCAGCTATCAACTGGGCCACGATTTTTATGGGAGTCCCGGTTGAAATGCACGGATTCAGCAAGTGGAATTCCTCAAAGAGTGATTTTGAGCCATATTATACCCACTGGCACGGCATCCCGCCGACCATCTTCACCCTTTTGCAAGAGCAGCGTCCCGAGGCTTCCTCGGTCTGCGTCTATGACTGGGACGGGATAGGAAATGTCATAGACACACTCGCCGTCGGCTCTTTCACCTGCGTGCCCTACGACCTCCCTTCCTATGACCACGTGGCTTACACCAGGACTTACGGCATCCCGGTAATCGAGGCGGGGATGCCGGATATCTTCCTTTTCTATATGGTGGACCTGGATGAGACCGGACATAAGTATGGCTGGGGCTCCCCGGAATATTATGCTTCCCTCCGCAGAGTCGACGAGTCTGTGGGGATGCTCCTGGAGGCGCTCGAAAAGAGCCCCGACAAGGACAGGACCATAGTCGTGCTTTCTTCCGACCACGGCGGCCGTCCGGAGGGAAAACACGGCTCCTATGATATCCGTGACTTCCGCACTCCTTTGATCGTAAGCGGTCCTCAGGTCAGCGCAGGCCACATCAAGGGCACTATGATGCAGTACGACCTTACTGCTATGCTCTCTAAATGGCTCGGACTGAAAACTCCTGCCGAGTGGCGTGGAAGGATAGTGGAAATAGAATAGCCTGTTTATTGATTGCTAAAAGGCTAATACTTCTTCTGGGCGTTTTCTTCTGCCTTGCCGCCTGCTCTCCTGCAGGTGATGTGCAGGATGTCTTTGATCTTCTGGACTTGGACAGGCCCGGGCTTGAGGAAGTTAAGCTGTGCTGTGACAGCCGGCGGTGGGAAAAGGCGTCCGAGGCCCTGCTTGAGTATTACCGCACCCGCCAGGGTGTTTACATTCCCGGGGAAGACTCGAGGGATGCGTCGGAGAAGGACTTCCTTTGGGCCGACGATGCCTTGAAGCATACTTTCCACGTTCTGGAAGATACCGTCTGGAACTACGGGACGGACATTAACTGGGAATACTGGCCGGTGAAAGACATAGAGATGCGGGTGCAGCTTCACAGGCAGGGATGGTGGACTTCGCTGGCGAAAGTTTACTGCACTACCGGCAGGGAGAAATATGCCAGGGAGTATGTGGCGGAGTTCCGCGACTGGGTAAAAAAGAACCCATACCATCCTTTCGGCATAGATCAGAACGGGACGGTAAGTAGCGGAGCCATAGGTGTCGATTCCCCCAACGAATGCTTTGCCTGGAGGCCTCTGGAAGTGGGAATACGCCTTCTGCGCTGGAGCCGGCAGTTCTCCCTTTTCTTGGACTCAAAGAACTTTACGCCGGAGTTCCTGATGGAATTTCTGCGCTCCTACCACGAGAATGCGTCCGTCCTGATGCGCTCATTCAGCCCTGCAGGGAATCACCTTATCCATCAGTCTTCCGGCATTTTGCGTGCAGGCATCTGCTTCCCCGAGTTCAAGGATGCGCCCTCCTGGATAAAGGCGGGCGTGGATAATTTGAACGAGGAAATCAAGCGCCAGTCATATCCGGACGGCTGTCATTATGAACTTGACCCCGGCTACCACATCGGCTTTGTGGAATCATACGACGAAGCCATCCAAGTGGCCGTGAAGAACGGACGGAAGGACCTCTTCCCCCCGGAATGTATTGAGCAGTTGGTCCGTATGACCAATTACTATCTGGACTATTGCTATCCGGATGGCACGCACCCCTGCTTCAGCGACGCCCGCCGCCGGGACGACCTTCCGGACAAGGATCTTCTGGAACATTTTGGAATCGTCCATCCTGCATACAAATCCTCCGGCCATCCGGATACCGGATTCTACTGCTTCCGCAACGGCTGGACGGAGGAGAGTATAATTATGCCCGTAAAGGCCACGGAGCGCGGTATGTGGCACGCCCAGCCGGATTTCGGCACCTTTGAACTTTGGGCGTACGGCAAGGTGCTTATGCCCGATGCCGGGTCCTATACCTATTCTGGAGACGATGAAATAGAGCGCCAGAGGGCCTATTTCAAGGCCACGGCGCGTCACAATGCCATCACTCTAGACGACAGGGATTACGACGAGCCTCAGCCGAAGGTGATAGAATGGACTCCGGAAGGTCGTGTCCAGCGACTTACTGTGGAGCACGAGGCCTATGAGGGCCTTACGCGTCGTCGCAGCATTGAATTCGTGGATGAGAAATACTTTGTGGTAACCGACGTGGTAAAGGGCCCCGCTTCCGGCCGTCTTACGCTTAGAAACGGCCTTGGAGCCGGTTCTGTTGAAGAAATCGCTCCGGGCGAGTATGTTTACAGGGACGGTGATGCCGGCCTGCGGATACGGGTTTCAGGGCCTGCGGGCTCTGAGGTGAGCCTTGACCAGGATTGGTTCAGCGAAGCTATGCACGAAAAATCTCTCCGTCCTGTAATCCGTCTGGATGTCACCCGTGAGCCCGGAAGCGGAGAGCAGCGTTTCGTTACCACTATTTATCCGTATTCAGAAGCTTCCGGAGGGCTTCCAGAAAATAGTAATCCGCATAGGTAAGTGGAATATCAACCCCTGACCATTTATGTAGATTGGTCACCCCGTGCTTGAGAAGGAAATTGCCGTTTTCGCCCGGGGCTGCGAGGTATTCTGGAGAGGCCAGGGTATTGACTATCCTGAGCGCGGTCTTGCGATAAAGCCTGCTTTCCTTGCCGCTTGTGTAGGAGGAAAGCTCTGCCAGTGCGGAGGCAATGATAGCTCCTGCTGAAGAGTCCCTCAGAACGGGATCTCCCGGTTTCCACTTGTAATCCGATGCCTTAGGGGCGCCTGCGGCATCCATCCCGAAGGCGTTCTTTGTGCCGGGAGCGTTGAAATCCCATTCCGGGATACCGTCCTTCGGCAGGAGGGGAATCAGATAGGCGGCGACCTTTCGAGCCTGCTCAAGATACACCGGGTCCCCGGTTTCGCGGTACATCATCGTGAATCCGTATAGCGCCCAGGACTCTCCGCGGCTCCAGGTGGATTCGTCGCTGAAGCCCTGGGATGTCTGCTTTTTCACTACCTCGCCGGTCTGCTCGTCATAGGCCACTACGTGATATGTGCTTCCGTCCGCACGGAAATGGTTCTTGAGCGTGGTATTGGCGTGACTGCGGGCGATGTCCATATACTTCTCCTCACCAGTGAGGCGGGACACCTCCGCCAAGAGTTCAAGGTTCATCATATTGTCAATGATGACCGGGAAGTTCCACTTCTTTCCGGGATTCCAGCTGCGGGTGCAGCCGACGACAGGACTGAAACGGGTACACAGCTTGTCGGCGCTTGCCTTCATTATCTCAAGGTAGTCGGGATTCCCTGTCAGCCTGTACCCATTGCCGAAACTGCAGTTTACCTGAAAACCGATATCGTGGTCGGTATCCATTTCTGTTATCCCGCTGAGTTTGGCAGTCTGTCGCTTCGCCATTTCCAATATATCCGGATTGCCTGTGTGCTCATAAACCAGCCACAGCGAACCCGGGAAGAAGCCGCTGGTCCAATCGTTGAGTTTGCCGTCCCTGACTTCGCCTTTTTCGAATGTAACGGGCATCGCGTCTGGCGCGAGCCTCGCATCAAGCGCAGTAAACTGCACTACCGCCCTGTCAAACACTCTGTCGGCGTTTTGTTTGAGAGAACTGCAGGAAAATAACAGCAGAATGGCTGTGAGATAATGGAGAGCTTTCATTTTAGTACATATTTGTTCAAATATACACTGATGGTACAGGCCTGCCCTGAAGGAATGCGGACTGAGTATCCCACGATGCTTTTGCCGGGGTTAGGGACATCCCATTCCTCGCTGCCGGCAGCCGGCCAGATTTTGTATTCCGGAGTGACGGCAGGGTCATCGGAGGAAGCGGAGAGAAGCATTCGGTAGCCGCCCTGCTCCAGGAGAATTCCTTCGTCCGTTATCGTAGGTGAAGCGTCTGTGACCATACGCCACTGAATGTCGGCAGGACTCTCCGGAAGGGCCCGGACGCTGTCCGCGACAAGAAACGAATCATTGTCGAGAAGCAGAATTTTCCGACGGGCGGAGGAAAGCTGTCCCTGGAAGACTTCGGACAAGTCGATGACTCCGCCTCTGGCCGCGTCAGTGTCCATAATATCGGAAATCGTCGCCCTGCCGCCGACGCAATGCTGCATCGAACCTACCGTAAGGGTGTTGTGCGCCGTATTTCCCATACGGAACACTTTCCATCGCCAGGATTTCTGCTTCATACTCCAGAAACTCTTTTTGTGTTTCTGGAACGCTTTCTCTACATCCGCATACGGCTGGGTGCCCAGGTCGCAGGCCCATCTGAGGCCGAATGCATCGTACACAAAGGATCCTGCATCCATATGCCCGTGGTTGTCGGATGCACTTCCTCCTTTGAATGCCAGATATCGCTCCTCCGGCATTCCTTTCCAGCCCGTACGGATCAGCACGACGGGGACGGGGCCGTTCCCGGAGAATAATTTTTCCCCGTCCGTCCCGGTTTTTCTGCGTGAGACGGCGAATTTGGAGGCCATGCAGGCTGCAAAAGGAGCGAAGCGCATCCAGTCCCGGTCCACGAAGTACTTCCCCTCGCGAAGCAGGGCAATCTCACCGTCCAGAAGCTCCGGCCGAGACTGACGTGCCGCAAACCACCACATCGCATAAAGGGGAACCTGCTCCTCGTCGCTGTCGGAATAGCTGAAGCACTTGCCGGAGGTGCCCACCATATATTTCATAAAAGTCCCAGTGCGCATAAAGCCCGGGGCGTCCGAAAGGCCGAAGTCGGTCGCATAGACTCCGTTGAGCATTTCCAGCAACATAGTCTCGAATCCGGTGCCATAGGACCAGTAGATATACCCTTCGGGATAGATACCGTCGGGCCCATACATTTTCATCGCCTGCCCATTGTCGGCGACGGCGTTTTCAAGCAAATCCCGGCTCACAGACGGGTACCACTCATAGGCGGCCAATGCCGCCGCCACCAGGCCGCAGTAACACACCTGGTTCCAGTTTGTTACCCGGGTGGTGAACCATTGTCCCTTGTACCTGCTGAGTGCAAAACGCTCCAGGGCGGCCGCAGCTTCGTCCCTGGCTTCTGCCGGAAGGCCTTCAAAGCACCAGTCGAGACCGATGGCCACGGCCAGGGCCATTTCCCCGGTGTCGAGAAAATGCTTTGTATGCCAGTCCGGAAAGGCGCATACGGTGAGGATGTCCTCCCGGACCCGGGAAAGGTATTTGTCCTTGCCGCTCATCCTCCAGGCATAGGCACAGAAGAAGATTCTTTCGAGCGCGTAGCGGGACTGCTCAAGCAGCCTCACCCCGGAGGCGTCAAGCCTGTAGGAAAGCCTCACGGTATCCGTCACGCATTCGTCCGCGTGTGAAATTATGGATTTGTGCAGCAGGGCGATATCTTTATTGCGCCGGATCTGCCTGCGCAAGTTCTTCTTTTCCGTGTCGTTCATCAGAAGACGCGGATGGGAGGCGTCCATCGCTTTGTCCCAGTCGGGAATGCAAGAGGCGCTTCGGGCAGAAACAGTCAAGCCGATAAACAGAGCCAGAAAGATGGGAATGAATTTCTTCATACTGCCGGTGTCCACAATAGGTCTCTTTTTTTGCAAATATATAATAAAATCCCTCAATGAGTGCTGTTTTTTTGTAAAAACGTTCACTCAATAAGGGATTATTCTCGTGCCTCTCGGGCGAGAGCCACGAACGGCATACGAGAACATCTGATAAATAACTTCGAAGTCCTCAAAAATGGTTCGAGTCCCTTCGCCCGCACAAGGGGACCGCTTCGGAAAGAGGAGGTCCTTTTTTGTTTCCGTAAGTGGCTGATATTCTGTCCAATAGGTCAAAAACACTATTGCGTTTTTCAGTTCGATAATTGCGTGTTTTCTTGTCCCAAAAAACACCCTCTGGAAAGATTGTTTTTTGGATTTCTTTCTTCAAATCCAGATTTCCATTTCGCCAGAAAGTTCCTAATTTAGAGACAGTTGCGATCACTACAGGTATTTTAGATTCGTAGTTCGATAAATTCAGTTTCCATTTCTCCATTTCTAACAGGAGTACATCTTTCCGATTTGAGTACTCCTGAATGGCAACAGAAAACGTGTCATCATCGATTTTACCACATGCATAACGCACCTTCACTTCCTTTACGGTTCTGTCTATTTCCGAGATCTGCTTCTTCAACGCGCTAATCTCTTTTGTAGACTGTTCCGTAAGGCTTTTTACGACTTCGTTTGCTATTACCTGGGCTGGGTGTCCGGGAAGATGAAAAGGCTATAGAGCAGCTTCAGAAATATTACCCCCATCACAAGGTAATCCTCATCCCCGGCTGCCTGGAGCTAGTAAAGGAAGGTGGAGCCCTGAACTGCATAAGTTGGAACATAGTTTCGAATAAAAGGAATAATCGGCATTATGAGCAGAATTAAGACAACTGAAGAACTTTATCAAGTTATGCGTCTTGATGGAAAAGAAAGCGTCGAAGACCTTGAGGGAGCTTTTGCAGATATCGCTGATGCGTTGCTCAATGACTTTGCAATCTCGAAAGGCGATAAGCTTTATCATTTCGTAGAGCTGGAGTTCTATCATAATCTCATCGACGGTACAATCGTTTATCCCAGAATAGCCGATGCCCTCCAGTATTTCTTTCATAAGAGCGGTATGGATTTGACCTTCTTAAGCGATGAAAACACGTTCGGTGGGATCCTTGTCCGTGCTATCCGTTGTGGAAATGAGTTTATCAATGGCCCATATAAGGTGGTGGATACCCTATTTGATGTCTTTGATGCCAGGAAACTACCAGAGAGTAATTATCCTCTTATTATTCCAAAGGAAGAAGTGAACAGAGTGTCTCCTGTTCAGAGTTGGAGATTCTATATAGAAAGTGATAAACAATACCGTTATTCATTGCCAAGGGAGTTATGGATTGAGCATAAGGGATATCAGGCGTACCCTTGGGATTATAAAGGGAACCTGAAGAAGAAATAAAGGTTTTTATTATCTTCGTGAGTTAGATAAATCGATAGCTTGTTGTCAATCATGAGAAAGAAGATACTATACTTGACAGACCTTTACTATAGGGCAAAAGGCCGGAACTATTTTGAGGAGGACCTTTGGCTTACGAGCTGCCTTAAGGACCATTTTGATGTGGTCCTGTGCCATCCGACTAATTCCGAGAGCTTTGAAAAGGATGTAGACATGATCGTTTTCCGGAACACTGGCGGTGTAAGTGGCTTCAAGGACGTGTACGATGCGTTTGTAAAGCGGGTTAAGACCCAGCATCTGAGGACTTTCAACGAGTTCACCGGTAAGGCAGATATGATGGGAAAGCAGTACCTGCTGGACCTTACGGCCGCTGGATATCCTGTTATCCCAACGGTAGACACCAAGGAAGACATCGGCCAATTGCCCGATGTGCCAAAGTATGTCATCAAGCCAAAGGACGGGGCCGATTCCATCGGCCTGGGATGTACGCATTATCCCTTCCTCAAGGATGTCATCTCCCGCATTGCGGGCGAGGAGGTCCGGGTGATTGACCCGGCGCCGTCCGTGGCACGCCATCTCGTGGATGTGATGGAGGAGAGAAAACTGATCCGCGGCGATGCCGCAGGAGAACAAGATATAGAATTGGTGTCATCCGGCGACCCGGCTCCGCTGGAGCGGATATTCCGGATGATTAACACAGAGCTTGTATGATTACGTCAGAGCAGATCAAAGCCCTTCGCCAGCGGCTGGATACACTGGGGAAATGCATCGATATTCCCGCGAAGCGGAAGGAAGTGAAAGAAAGGGAGGAGCAGACCCTTGCGGCCGGATTCTGGGATGATCCCAAGGCTGCGGAGGCCTTCCTCAAGAAATCGGCTTCCCTCAAGAGCTGGGTGACGGACTTTGACAAGGCTTCGTCGCTTGCGGACGATGTCGATGTCCTGTATGAATTCGCGCGGGAAAGCGTCTCCGGGGCCGAGGAAGAGGCCGTGGAGACCGATGAAATGCGGGAGCTTTCGGCACAGTTTGCCGCGGCTGACAAGGCGGTCGAAGATCTTGAACTGCGCAATATGCTGGGCAATGAGGGCGACAACCTGGGCGCCATCCTTACCATCAATTCCGGCGCCGGCGGCACCGAGGCCAACGACTGGTCGGCCATGCTGATGCGGATGTACCTCCGCTGGGGCGAGCGCAACGGTTTCAAGATGACCGTGACAGACCTTCTGGAAGGGGAGGAGGCCGGCATCAAGTCCTGCACCATCGAGGTGGAAGGAGACTATGCCTACGGCTATCTCAAGGCGGAGAACGGCGTGCACCGGCTGGTCTGGATTTCCCCATTTAACGCACAGGGGAAGCGCCAGACGACCTTCTCGTCCGTGTTTGTCTACCCCCTGGTGGACGACAGTATCAACATCGAGATCAATCCCGGCGACCTGGAGTGGGACACCTTCCGTTCCGGCGGCCACGGCGGCCAGAACGTCAACAAGGTGGAGACGGGCGTCCGCGTGCGGCATATTCCCTCGGGAATCATGGTGGAAAACACCGAGACGCGCTCCCAGCAGGACAACCGCCAGAATGCCCTCCGCATCCTCAAGTCCCGCCTTTACGACATCGAACTCAAGAAACGCCAGGAGAAGCAGGCGGAACTGGAAGGCCAGAAGAAACGGATCGAATGGGGCTCCCAGATCCGCAACTACGTCCTCCATCCCTACAAACTTGTCAAGGATCTCCGCACGGGCTGTTCCACGGCGGACACCCAGGGCGTGCTCGACGGAGATATCAACGAATTTATGCGGACCTTCCTGATGGGGAAAGGTGCCGCGGTAACCGACGACGATGGTTTGTAAGCACAGTTCGCTACAGCTCCCCCCAAAAAAAGAAGACATTCCGACAAGGGTAAATGCGAAAAACGCAGTCTTTACTATTAGATATGGATATAGAAGGGAGCATAGAATCTGACTACATAAGGCGTCTCGCCGAGGGTTCATACGAGGTTTTCGACTACTTCTACCTGAAGTATGCATCCCTCGTGGAATCTTTTGTGCGGGTGCTGGTCAAGGATGGTTCCGTGGCGGAGGATATCTGTCAGGAGGTATTCCTTAATATATGGAGGAGCAGGCACGTCCTAAAGGGGGTGTCTTCTATGAAAAATTACCTGTTCATAATGTCAAAGAATGCCGTCTATGACTTTTACCTCAAGAGGGGGCATCCAAAGACAGAGGAGGAATTCCTTACAGTGGAGAACCTGCCACCATCGCTGAAGGGCGACCTTCAACAGGAGGAGGACATCAGAGACTTTCTGCTTCTTGTGAATGTCACTGTGTCCGAGATGCCCGAGCAGAGACGCCGGGTATTTTGCTTAAGCCGCAAGGATGGGCTGAAGAACAAAGAGATAGCCCAGCTTACCGGCCTCTCCGAGAAAACGGTGGAATACCATATCAGCAAGGCTCTTGCGCAATTGAAATCGCTATGACCATAATTAAGAAGATAATTGAGCGCTTTGCCTCCGGGAATCCCTCCCGTGAAGTCAGGGACGCCTTCGGGGAATGGCTGGTGGAGGATGACCGCCAGCAGGCAAAGGAAGATGCGCTGTACCGCATCTGGATGAATCTGTGCTCGGAAGACCTTTCCGACTCCACCCGTGAAAGGAGGATGAAACTGGAGATGCTTCACCGCCACACCGGAGCGGAGAAACGGAAGTCCCGTCTTCTCTGGAGATGTGCGGGCATCGCGGCGGCCGTCGTGGTCCTCCTTGCCGGCGGATTTTTGCTTAACCACAGGATGAGAGCCCCTCAGGCGGTCTGCATCCTCACCGCAGACAATGCCCGCGGTCACCACATCCTGCCGGACGGGACGTCGGTTTGGCTCAACAGCGGCAGCACCCTCCGGTATGCCCAGGATATGGGGCGGACAGGAAGCCGGGAAGTGTTTCTGGAAGGGGAGGGCTATTTTGACGTCGTGCACGACGGAACGCCCTTCTGTATGAAGACCTCCTCCTTCGATGTCCAGGTCCTGGGAACCCAGTTCTGCGTGCGGCAGAGCCCTCTTTTTAACGAGGACCAGGTCACCGTTGCCTCGGGCAGCGTCCAGGTGGGATCGGCGGGGACGGCTCCTGTGGTGCTTTCCCCGGGCGAGCAGTATGTGATGGATAAGGGGAGCGGCGAAAGTTGTGTGCGGAAGGTGGATACGGCCGATTACCTCAGTTGGTTCGCTCCCATAATGGTTATGGACAATCTGCCCCTGTCAAAGGTACTTGAGAAACTGGAGCACCGCTACAACGTCAAGGTTTCTGTCGGCAGGGGAGTTGACACCCTGTCAAGGCTTAGCCTCAAGGTTTCCGACGAGACAAAGGAAAGGGTCTTTTCCGTAATCGGTATCCTTACAAATACCGAGGTGTGCTATATTGATGACAAGCATATATTACTGACGAATAATTAGTTTAGGTATGAGAAAAAACTTGGGCTACCTTGTGGCCATCCTTCTTTTCCTCCCTTTGGCGATCCCCCTTGGCGCGCAGAATTCCCTGCGTGTTACCGGGTCTTGGAAGAATGTGAGCATCAAGCATTTCCTTGACAATGTGGAAAAACTGGGCGGCGTGACTTTCGCTTATCGGCCCTCGGAAATAGACCTGAAGGCAAAGGTGTCGGCGGAGGCCTCCGACGAGGATATTGTCAGTCTCGTGGAAAGGGTGCTTTCTCCGTGGCAGATTGTCGTGAAGAGGGAAGGCAAGATGATTGTCCTGCATAAGGGGGCATCTCCGTCCAACCGGGTTTCACAGTCGCCGGACAAAAAGTCCTCCACCCCGCCCGGGCAGCGTACCATCAAGGGCGTGGTCGTGGCTGCCACCGACCGTTCCCCGCTTCCCGGGGCCACGGTCTATGTCCCGGGGACGGAAATCGGCACGGTTGCTGACATTAATGGAAACTATTCCATCACCGTGACGGAGGATGTAAAGGAAATCGTTTTTTCTATGCTTGGGTATCTTGACAAGGCGGTCAAGACCTCCGAGAACGACAATTATTTCCGGATGGTATTCCTTGACGAGTCGGCAAAAACCATTGACGAAGCCGTTGTGGTAGCCTTTGGAACTACCCAGAAGAAGGAGTCCATTGTGACTTCCATAGAGACCATCACTCCGGACAAACTCAAGAATCTGCATTCTCCGACGCTTTCCCAGGCATTCGCCGGGCAGCTTGCCGGCGTAATCGCCACGCAGTCGTCCGGTGAGCCCGGAGCCGACGGCGCCTCCTTTTGGATCAGGGGCATCTCCACATTCGGGGGAAACAAGACCCCGCTGTACATACTGGACGGAGTTGAGGTCGGAATCGGGATACTGGACGGCATATCGCCGGAATCCATAGAGTCGTTCGCCGTGCTCAAGGATGCCGCCGCAACGGCGCTGTACGGTTCCCGAGGAGCGAACGGCGTAATGATCATCACCACCAAGACGGGCCGGGTGTCGGACAAGATGAGTGTTAACATCCATTTCAATTCTACGGTGAACACGTTCACCAAGGTTGCGAAAATCGCTGATGGGGTGACCTATATGCGCGACTATAACGAGGCCCTCGTTATGAGGGGACTGGATCCTCTGTATACCGAGGAGAGAATTGCGGCCACTGCCGCAGGCACCGACCCATACGTGTACCCTAACGTGAACTGGTACGACCTTCTGTTCAAGAAGATGTCCTTCTCCCAGAACGTAGACATCAATATCCGTGGAGGCGGGAACCGGGTGGACTATTTTCTCAGCGCGATGTTCTCCAACCAGGACGGTATGATAAAGAACTCGCCGGAGGTGGACTTTGACACCGGCCTTAACGCAAAGAAGTTCTCGTTCCAGAGCAACGTGACGGCCAGGGTGACGAATTCGACCACGGCCACGGTGAAGATGACCAGTATCCTGTTTTACAAGCATATGCCCTATGCCGATAGCCAGCGGTATTTCGCCGGAGCCTTGTACGCAAATCCCGTCACGGCGGCCCCCACCTATCCCACCTCCTGGATCAAGGACGCCGACTACGTGATTTTTGGCGGCACCAATGAATGGGATTCCACCATTTCCTGGACCAACCCGTACAAGGACCTTTCCACGGGCTACAGGGAAGCCTTTACGAGCAATTCCACCATATCGCTCCGCCTGGACCAGAACTTTGACTTCATAACACCGGGCCTCAAACTTTGGGGGCAGGCCTCGTTCTATATCTACACCTCCGCCACCACCGCCTTTTCCAAGACTCCTTGGCTTTACAGGCTTACCTCCGTGGAAACCGATCCGTTTACCGGGGAGAAGGATTATGTCCTCTCCTTGCTGGGAAACGAGGGCTCCAAATTTATGTCTTCCTCCACCTCGTCAAGCGGATATCGGGAGTATAACCTCCAGGCCAACCTGGAGTACAAGAGAACCTTCGGAAACCATTTTGTGAACGCGGTGGTGCTGTATCACCAGAAAGAGCATATGGATAATCAGGCCTCCACCTATTACAACCGGCTTCCCCGGAGGGAGCAAGGTTTTGCCGGGAGGCTTTCCTACATATACGGTGACCGCTACGTGCTGGAGGGGAACTTTGGCTACAACGGCAGCGAGAACTTTATGCGGGGCCATCGCTGGGGCTTTTTCCCTTCCGTGGCAGCCGGTTGGATTGTGTCGAACGAGCCGTTCTGGACCTCGTTGAAACCTGTGGTCAATATGCTCAAGTTGCGTTATTCCTACGGTCTTTCCGGCAATGATTACTTGTCGCAGCGCTTTCCCTACATCTCATCCGTGACGATGGGCTCCCAGGTCCCTTTCCTGCCGGGTTCCGGAATCAACGGTTTCCAGGCCACGTATGGGAACAGCATCGCCAGGGAAGGCAACGAGGAGGCTACCTGGGAAGTGAGCCGCAAGCACGACCTCGGCCTGGAACTGGGGCTGTGGAACAGGTTCAAGATGATTCTCGACCTGTTTGACGAACACCGGACAGGCATTTTCCAGTCGCGTCATACCCTTCCGGCCACGGCGGGACTCAGCCGTGCCACTCCGGTCGGAAACCTGGGCGCAGTCCGTAACCGGGGCGTGGACCTCAGCTTGGAGTACAGCCAGATAATCAACAAGGATTTCAGCATCAGCTTCAGGGGAACTTTTACCTACGCCCATAACGAAATCACGGCCTATGACGAGCCTGCCGTCCAGATATATCCGTACCAGTCGGTCATCGGGGTCCCGGTGAACAAGCCCTTTGTACTGGAGGCAGTAGGCCTGTTCAAGGACCAGGACGATATCGACAATTCCCCGATCCAGACATTCATCTCCGACTACCGTCCCGGCGACATCAAGTATAAGGATCAGAATGGAGACAACAAAATCGACAAGGGCGATTTCGTGTATCTCGGGGCTCCTACGGTCCCGGAAATAAACTATGGCTTCGGCGCCACCACCCGCTTCAAGGACTTTGATTTTTCATTCTTCTTTGCGGGCCGGGCTGGAGTATCCATCGAACTGTCCGATGCAGTCCATCCTTTTGTGAACCAGTCCAACCGGGGATTCAATATTTTTAAATGGGTGTCGGACGGCCACTGGAGGGAGGACAATCCCAATCCTGATGCCGTCTTTCCGAGGCTTGACTGGGATATCAACCTCAATAATGTCCAGAAATCCACTTACTGGCTCCGCGACGGCAGTTTTCTCCGCCTGAAAAATGTGGAAGTGGGTTACAACTGGAAGGACAAGTTGCGCGTGTACTGCACAGGCACCAATCTGTTCATCATTTCGCCCTTCAAGTACTGGGACCCCGAACTCAAGAACGGGGCCGGAGTCTCGTATCCGCTCACCCGCACGGCCCAAGTCGGTTTCCAGCTGTTCTTCTAATCCTCTGCCGCTATGAAAAGAATCTTCATAACAACGCTTTTCGCTCTTGCCGCCACCGCGTGCCGTTTCCTTGACGTAGTCCCTGAAGACACCGCCACGATGGAAAATATGTATGCTTCGTCGGTGCAGACGGAACGCACGCTGAACAATGTGTACGGCTTCATTCCTGTCAACAACGGATATTATACCTATCCCGATTTCTTCCTTGGCGGAGAGGTAATGTCGATGCAGCAGAATCCCGTCCGCTGGGCAGGCTGGAAGGCGATGCTCTATGGACAGGAGAGCTCCAGTTCCACGTATTACGGCTTTTGGTCCATCGCTACGGCCACTGCGACAGGATCAATGTCCTACGACCTTTACCGCGGAATCCGCTATGCCTGGAATTTCATCGACCACGTCTACGACACGCCGGGCCTGGACACGAGCAAGGCCAGGGTCTATGAGGGGGAGGCTTATTTCCTGGTGGGGTTCCTGCACTGGCTGCTGATGACCCATTACGGACCGGTGGTGATAGTGGATCACGAGATCCGGCAGGATGCGCCGATGGACGAGGTCCTCAGTCCGCGTAGCGACTGGGACACCTGCGCCGGATTTGTGTGCCGGATGTTCGATATGGCCGCCGAGCGGCTTCCCGCCATCCGCGAGGACATTGAACCCGGAAGGGCGAGCGCGGTGGCCGCCAAGGCCCTCAAGGCTACGGTCCTGATGTATACGGCCTCGCCACTGGTCAACGGCAACCGCGATTTCTCCACCTTCCTGAATTACGATAAGTCCCCGCTCATCCCTCAGGAGTATGATGCGTCCAAATGGAAAACGGCCCTCGATGCCGTCGCGGAGGCGATTTCCCTGGCCGAGGACAACGGCTGCCACCTTTGGACGGACCCTTCCAGTTCGGCCCTCTCCACTGCGGCAAGGGGGATGAACAATTACTATAAGTTGTTCCTCCAGCCCACCTCGCAGGAGGGAAACAAGTGCGAGTACCTTTGGTCCACCGTTCGCGGGACTTTTGAGAATACCTATCTTCAGCAGTATGGTGTGCCCAGAAACTGGGACGGCGTGGCGGGAAAGGACCTCAGCACATCTTTCCGTCCGGCCAACGTCCCTACGATGCAGGCGGTGTGCACGTTCCTCACCGAGGACGGCCTCCCTCTTTGGGCAGACCCGAAGGTGAAGGATGAATTTGCCGCGAACCATTTGCTTACCATCGCTCCGGGTGATTCCACCGCCAGACTCCACCGCAACCGTGACCCCCGTTTCTACGCCTCCATCGCCTTCGACAGGGGAAACATCATCTACAACGGCAGCGAGAAGAACTGGATCCATACCCGGGCGGGCGAGTACCACGGCTACTGCGGCGCAAGGACCGTTTACCATTCGTGTACCGGTTATTATTTCCAGAAATTCATCTCGGTAAACACACAGTACGATCCGGTAAACCTCACCATTAACTTCGTGCCCTACAGGATGCCGTATCTGAGGCTTGCCGAACTGTATCTGGATTATGCGGAAGCCTGCTTTGAACTCACGGGGGCGCTGGATGCAAAGAGCCTCGGCTATCTTGACCGGGTGAGGGAGAGGGCCGGTCTCCCTTCCTTTGAGGAGTCCTGGAACAAGGCTGGCGGAATCCCTTCCGGTGAAACGCTGCGGAAGGCCCTCCATTATGAAATGTCCGCCGAACTGTGCTTCGAGGGCCGGACATACGACAACCTCCGTCGCTGGAAGGTGGCCCATCTGTATCTGTCGGAGTGCCCGCTGAATCTGGATGTTTACGGCGGGAAGGAAGATGACGAGTTCTACCGTCTTGTTCCCTTGAAGGAACTGGCTCCACGGGCCTTTACCTATCCCAAGAGCTACTGGTATGCCATTCCCATCACGGAGTTGAACATCAACTACAAACTGGTTCAAAACCCCGGATATTGATATGAAATCTGCGTTTTTGGCGGCTGCGTGCCTTCTTGTAATGGGCTGCGGGTCTTCAATGGTTTCGCATCAGTCTTCTACGGCCGCGCCCGGCAATCCCGGGGATGAGTATCTGATTCCTGTCCGTCCGGGCTATATTTCCGGCAACCCCTGGTGGAATACCTATGCCCCGCGTTTCCTCTATGCTCCGGCGTTTGACTTTGCAAAGGTCAGCGGGAGCGTGAAGTATCGTTATACGGTGAGTTCGGCCGACGGGGAGTGGAGTTTCATCTCCGCCGAGCCCAATCTGTCCTTGGCCCCGATATGGAACGACATCACCCCGGGGAAGGTCTCCCTCAAGGTGGAGGGACTTGACGGGAAAGGGGAAGTCAGGGGCGTTGCCGGAAAGAGGGATTTCATACGGGACGTCCCGTTCAAGGGCGGGTATCCCGGCCCGGCGAGGGGATACCGTGAATCCGCGATTGGTGCGGCCCGTTATGTACACGGTATGAAGGGCATCCAATCGTGGCTCACCAGTCCGGAACCGGACCTTTCTATGCGTCTCAACACCTACCCCTGCAAGACGTTCGGCGCCACGGTGAGTTTGGAATGCCTTCTGGCCGGTCTCTGCCCCGAACTCAGGGAGGAGGCCGAGGCCGTTGCGAAAGGCGCGGCCGGGTGGCTGATTGCACATGCACAAGCCAATGGGACGCCCCTGGACGGATTCCCTCCCACCTATTACGGTGATAAACTGGCTTCAGCCAGGGCCGAGAACAAGGGGAAGACTATGGGGATGGAAGCCGCCCCCGTGGCGGAGGCTTATCTGGACCTGTACGACTTGTGCGGAGAGGAAAGATTCCTTGAGGAGGCGCTGCGGATTGCCGACACCTATGTCCGGATCCAGTCGCCCGACGGTTCCTGGCCCATCAAGATGGACCTCGCCACCGGAGAGCCGGTAAACGGGGTCAAAGCCCTTTCGGCGCCGGTGCTACGACTTTTCGCCCGCCTGGAGGATGACTATGGGAAGTCAGGGTACAGGCAATCCCGCGTCCGGGGCGAATCCTATATGGACAATGTCGCCGTCCCTTCCTTCGATATGACCGGCCAGTTCGAGGACGTGACCGTCCTCGGCCTTAAGCCGTACCAGAACCTTACCGAATGCACTGCCGCTCCCTATGCCTCGTACATCCTAACCCGGAAATCTCCGTCTAAGTCGGCTATGTCAGCCGCGCTGGACCTCATCAGGTTCAGCGAAGACCAGTTTGCCCATTGGGACGAGTATCCCGGATCAAATGTGAACTGCTGTCCTCCGTGCGTGTTTGAACAGTTCCGTTACCAGACTCCCGTGGACCATAGCGCCGCGGTCTATGCCCAGGCTCTCCTGGACTGGTGGGAACTCACCGGCGATGCGCGCTTCTTTGAAAAGGCCAAGGCCCTGATAGACAATCTGACCCGGGTCCAGAACCCGGATACGCTGATGCTCCCCTCAACCTGGGACGAATGGCCTTCCAAGCGGCCCAACAGGGACGTATGGATCAACTGCTGCCTGGCCTCGGTGAGAATCCTTCTGAGAATGGACCAAATTGTAAATAAATCCAAGATATGAAAGCAAGATACCTTTGTTTGCTTTTGCCGCTCGTGCTCTCGTGCCGGAACAATGGAGAGAAAGAATTGGTAGAGAGAGAGTTCCACGTATCAAACCTTGTGATAGAACATAAGGACGGGACGCTCCCGAGAGCCGTCCTCACTTGGGACAAGGGCGACCGGATAGCCATTTTTGACGCTGAGAGGGTGGTGCGCCCCTTTACCGTAAACGCTTCATCGGCAGATGGCGCTTCGCTTGGCGGATCCGCGCTGGACCTTCCTCCGGCGTGGCCCTGGACGGCCCTCCACCCCTTTGTCGAGGGAACCACCTATAGCGGGCGGTTTATCCATACGGAAATACCCGTGAGACAGTTTGCGCGCGGTGCTTCAAGCGTTGGGAGCGCCCTTTTGGCGATTGCCGTCTCAAAGGAAACCGACTTCAGTTTCATCCCTTTGGGCGCCGTTCTCAAGATTACGGTTCCGGAGAAGGTGACTACCCTGAAAAGTGTAACGATTCGATCCGCTGACGGTTTGCCGTTGTCCGGAAAGTGCAAGATAGAGGTCATAGACAAGACCGCTACCCTGCGGCCGGAAGCGGACGGGACTTCGGACGAGATCATCCTATCCGGGGAAGGAGGGAATCTTCTTCCGGGCGATTATTACGTCTCTATGTTCAGCGGCGTCAGGAACCTGACCTTCTCTTTCCTGTCCGATTCCGGTGCCGAGGAGGTCTTTGACGGGACGGTCCGGAGTGCCGGAACCTCCTCGAGATACGAGGAAGCAGCCGTCGTAACGGCCGACCTTTTCCGGGACAAGAAGACCGTGACCGTAAGCCTTTCCTGCACCGACCCTTCGTGGATCTGGCCCGATGGCTCCAAGGTCTCAGCCTGGGCCGATGCCGACGCCGCCCAGGAGTATACGGTCGGGGAGGACGGTTCGTTCTCGATGAAGGTAAGGCCGTCGGCTTCCACCCTGTATGTGAAATACCATTCGGCAGAGGCGGCCGGAGACGGGGTGCAGCGCCTGTCCGGCGGAAAGTTCAATGTGGAAAACCTTCCGTTTGAGGCCGAGGCCGCGATTCCGGAGGACGGACCGGTCTTGGTGACCTTCACCCCCGATAGGGTGGCACTTACCCTTGCCGATATTGATATGTCGGGTTTGGAATCGGTTACTGTAACCTGTGACGGCCAGGGGTATGCCTTTGTTCCCGACGAGTCAGGTCCTGTGGTGATAGCCGTTCCCAGAGGAACGTATCAAGCTGTTATTTCAATCTCCCGCCATAATGAGCAGTCCAAGTGGAGCGCCAACTGGGATTGGAGCGATTCCGCCTGTGTTTTCTGCCGCTATTCGATGTCCGACGCCGTCTCTTACGGAAGGAATCTCCTGGTGAGGGCGGGCGGCGACCTCGGCGCGGCAATCGCCTCGGCCACTCCGGGAAAGGATGCCGTCCTGGTCGGTGAAGGAACGTTCAACGGGCCTTTCAAGATGAAGGAAGGAGTAGACGTGACCGGAGGATATGATCCCCTGTTCGTTGTTTCTGCCCCGGACGTATACCGTACCATCCTCTCCGGAGGCGGACAGGTCCTGTGCCAGGAAACTGATTTTACGACCGTTACCGTCTGGAAAGGATTCACCATAACGGGCGGAAACGTCACCGCTTCCTCCGTGAACGGCGGCGGAGCGCAGATAAAGGCCGGCGGAATCCTGGAGGATTGCGAGATCACGGGGAACGTGAACACGGTCAAAGGGAATGTCGCCGGAGGCGTGTATGTGGCGCTGGGCGGAATCTGCCGCAATTGCTATATCCACCACAATGAGGGCTATAGCGGCGGAGGCGCCTTTGTGAATGGCTGCATAACCGGCTGCGTGGTGGAGGACAATCTGTCGTCCAATTATGCCGGCGGCATAGGCGCTTATAACAGGACGTCGCTCCAGACCCGGGCGGAAATATTCAACTGTCTGGTACGGAACAATCAGACCACGGGAGCCGGAGGCGGACTCAGGACGGAAGGATTCGTCCTGGTTTATAACTGTCTCGTTACCGGGAACAGCGCCGGTGGGATAGGTGGAGGATACTATTCGCACGGTGTTTCCAACACCCATCTTACCGATGTCATAAACTGCACTTTTGTAAACAATAGCAGCGCTGTCGAGGGTGGAGCGGGCCTGTGTTTCGCTGACAATTCCTTTGGCTCGGTGCTCAACTGTGTCGTTTGGGCGAATACCTCGGCCGGCACAGACGGTCTGCAGATCAAGAGCAACAGCCGCTGGCGCTTCTTCCATCACAACGCTTTCCCGGCTAATTCGCTCTCCGTCCCATCCAATTATGACGCGCCGCGCCAGGTGGGTACGGTGACGCTTCCCGCCGACGGCGCCGGTGTGTTCAATTCCGACTGGGCACCCGCCCCGGGCTCGCCTCTTGTGGACGCCGGAGCCGACAGGGTGGTTGACAGCAACGCCGAGAGTGTCTCGTCGGGAATTATCCCCGGGACCCCGTCAACGGACCTCGCCGGGAAGCCGCGGCGCTCCGGCACGATTGATATAGGATGCTATGAAAGTCAACAATAATACACCAACCATATGAAAAAGTACATCAAGCCAGAAACCAATGAAGTCCGGTTGAAACCGGAACTGATCATTTGTGCAAGCACGCTGGATTCCAACAGGAACGAATCCGTTTTAATTGACGAAGAGGAGGACATCTTATGAAAAAGACAGCCATCGCATGCGGCCTTCTTGCCGCCTTTGCAATTGTATCGTGCCAGGTTCAGGAGCAGGAGTTTGCCGTTGAGGAGGGACTTACGCTCTGCCGCTTCACCGTGGGTGCCGAGCCCACCAAGACCACGATGGACGAGCATTCGTCCGTCCCTTTCATCTCCTGGACAACGGGGGACAAAGTCTCGGTCTTTGACGCCGCCCTTGCTAACAGACCTTTCGAGGCTCTGGAAGACGGAGCTTCCACCACGCTGGAAGGAAGTATGACTCCGTTCGAGGGCGAGGGAACCTATTATGCCGTGTATCCCTACTCCGAGGATAATTCCCTGGAGGGGACGGTTGTGACAATGCAACTGCCTGACAAGCGGAGCGTCAGTGCCGCCGGGCTCGCTCCCGGGACCAACCTCTCGGCTGCCAAGGGAGACGGAAACGGAATGACCTTCTATAATCTTTGCGGTCTGCTCAGGATAACGGTCCCTGAGGATGTTACGACCCTCGCAAAGGTTAAGATATCCTCGTCCGGGAATCCTCTTTCCGGCAAGGTCAAGGTGGATTTTTCCGGAGAAGTCCCTTCGGTGAGCGAAGTCGTCGACGGGAGCAATTCGGTGGAACTGACCGGATCGTTCCCCGCCGGGAACTACTATATTCCCGTTCTTCCCGGCTCTTATCCCCTTACGGTGGAACTTACCCTTTCCGACGGCAGGATGTCCCTTACCGAAAGCGGAAAGTTAATCAGTGTCGAGCGTTCGCACGTCAAGCCCATCGGAACGGTCAAGGGAGGGAAATTCGAGGTTTGCTACGACGTAGAGATTCTCCTCTCCGATGATGCCAAGGTGACCGGCTGGGAGACGTCGAACGTGGTGTTCAGCGGAAAGCTGCCCGCAGGGACACTCAGCCGTGAAAGCGTACGCTCCGTGGAGGAGAAGGTGATCTACGACCTCGTGGACGGAAGTTCATTCACGGTGACGGAATCATCTGAGAAGCAGACCTTTACCATCCCTGCCACCGCTATTAAGGCCCGTCACCTGCTGGTGAGGCAGGGAGACGACCTTGCCGCTGCGCTGGAAGCCGCACAGGCGGGGGATGACATCTATGTGGGCGAGGGTACCTTTACGGGGAATTTCACGATGAAAGAGGGCGTGAACGTTACGGGAAGTTACGACGCTTCCTTTACGGAAGTTCCTGTCTATGAGCCGCTGAAGGCGACTGAGGGACTGACGACCGTCCTGGACGGTAATGCCGCGGGGCGCGTCGTCACCCAGGGGGCGGATTTTACCACTCCGACTACGTGGAAGAACCTGGTCATCCGGAACGGAAAGGTCACCACATCCGGAGAGAACGGAGGTGGCGTATGGGTCCGGAAAAACGGCATACTGGATGGCTGTGAACTCAGGGACAACACCCTGGCGGCAGCCGCCAGTGACTGCGGCGGCGGGGTCTGCGCTGCGTCCGGCTCCCTGGTTACCCGCTGCTACATCCATAGTAACAGAAGTTCCGGGAAGGGCGGAGGCTTTTTTGCGAACGATGCCAAGGGCTGCTTCTGCCTGGTCGAAGGCAATACTGCTGTCAAACAGGGCGGCGGCGTGGCACTGTACGGCGGAGCCCAGGCAACTCGCGGAATTGTCTACAACTGCATCGTTAAAGGGAATACCGCCAGGGACGGCGGTGGCATCTACTGCGAGAGATGGTGCTTTGTCTACAACTGTCTGGTCACCGGGAATATGGCGACGACGAACGTCTCCGGCATTATGGCTGGCGGGGCCACGGCGAATAACAATTTTGGCTGCAACATCGTCAATTGTACCGTCGTCAACAACACGGATAGCAACACCTCCCAGTATGCCGCCGGCGTACTGATTGGCAATACAGGACTCATTATGAATTCCGTGATTGCCGGCAACACGTCCAACAACGCCGCGACCCCGCAGATCTGGCTGGGGAACAAATGGACCTTTGTGATTTATAATGCTTATCCGGAGGGTGGATTGACCAAGGGTAACGCCGCCGCGACCCAAAATAGCAGAATTCACGACAGCGTCAGTTTTACGGACGGTATGCTGGATACTGTGTTCCGTCCCGTTGCGGGAAGCGCCCTTGTCAATGCAGGTGTCCTGACCGCCGACCAGGCTGCCATTGACGGGAGTGTCCCTAACTGGACCGACCTTGATCTTGCCGGCGGACGCCGTCAGGTAGGGGCTATCGACCTTGGCTGCTATGAGTTGCAGTAGGCTTTTATCCTTCGCCGCGGCGCTCCTCCTTTTCGGGAGCGCCTGCGGCAAGGTGGAAAAGCCGGGGAACGGCGTGCCGGAGGAGCAGACTCCTGCGGCGGAATCGACCCTTTTTGGAACAGTCCGGGGCAATGACGGAAAACCCCTGGAAGGCGTCCTCGTATCTGACGGCTTATATGTCACCAAGACCGATGCTTCAGGGGCATACGGGCTTCCGGGATATCCCGGCGGGACCGACTACGTCTTTGTAAGCACTCCGTCGGGGTATTCGGCCCCGGTGCGGGACGGCATCCCCGTGTTCTGGATTTTCCTTAAGGACGCCTCCAAGGGGAGCGACGGGAAGTATCACGGCCTCGACTTCACCCTGGAGAAGATTGCCGACCCTGAGCGCTTCTCCATCATCATCTATGCCGACCCCCAGCCCCGCAGCCGCTCCGACGGATATGACCGTCTGGCCTACCACTCCTTGGACGTCTGCGAGGATATGTATAAGGATATGAAGGAACAGGTCGGGAAGATGGGCGGAAGGCCGGTTTACGGCATCTGCCTCGGCGATGTGGTGCACAGGGATCTTTCCCTCATCCCCGACTACAAGAGGGGGATGGCCGGAACCGGCATCATTTCCTACCACGTTATCGGGAACCACGACCACGATGTCACGAAAAGCAGTGACCGCGATGCCGCGAGAACTTTCGAGTCGCATTTCGGCCCGGTGAACTATTCCTTCAATCTGGGAAAGTTCCACATCGTGGTACTGGACAATATGATTGCCCCGGTAACCGAATCCGGACGGATCAGCGACAATTGCGGAAACGGACTTACGGACGAAATCTGGGAGTGGCTTCAGAATGACCTTGTCGCAACCGGTCCGAAGGTGGAACTGATCGTCTGCGCCCATTCCCCGATGTTCCGTCTTCCCGGAGGGAAGGACCGCTCGGCAAACCACGCCGCCGACTACCGCAAGATCCTGTCGCGGTTCCCAAAGGTATATGCCTTTGCCGGTCATACCCATATCTCGCACAACTACGTCAATATAGATGATCCGGTGATAGAGACCCATACCCTTACCAGGGTTACCGGCCAGCTCTGGACCAACGAGTACGTGAGCGACAACGGAACGCCGAGAGGGTATATTGTCGCGGAATATGACCACGGGAAATTCTCGTGGAAATACAAGCCCCTATATTACCAGACAGGGGCTTGGGATGCTTCATACGGCGGAAACTCCAAGAAGCCCTCGTATACCTGGCGCGATTGGAACTATATCGGCGGAAGGGCGCTCCTCAAGAGCAGCGGACAGCCGCTCGACGACAACTATCAGATGCAGCTCTTCGCCCCTGGCGTTTACGAGGCCAATAAGCTGTATGCCAATATTTTCCTATGGGACGAGTTGTGGGAGACGCCGGTCTTTGAATATGGTGGCAACCATAGGAAGATGACCCGCGTGAGCGACAATCGGTATTCTTATGCTACCAGGGAAATCATAGAATTCTTCAAGGCTAATAATTCCGCCCTCGCTTCCGAGAACTACAACTTGTCCGATTCCAACACCGACTCTATGTTCAGCGTGTTTGTCAATGATGAGCACGGAATGGGGACTGTCAGCGTAACCGACCGCTTCGGGGAGACTTTCAGTCAGGAGATCAGCTGGTAGTCGCTTCCTCTATCAACTCTCCGGTCAACTCCACCAGCCTGGACTTGTGATTCCCGCTCTAAACCTCGCAAAAGATTTGCAGAGGTCGGCGGGATTGGTTATCTTTGTGAGGATTGAAACAAAAAAGTTACAACAATGGCAGCAGAGTTCAAGTATGCGCCGATGTTTCAGCTCGGCGAGGACAAGACGGAGTATTACAAGATTCCGGGTTCGGAGAAACTCGTGAAGACTTCCAAGTTCGGGGGACATTGCGGATGTGGAGGGAAGACCATCCTGGAGGTGTCTCCCGAGGCGCTGACGCTGGTAGCGCAGCAGTCGTTCCATGACTGTCAGTTTATGCTCCGGCGCGCGCACAATGAGCAGGTGGTGGCGATCCTTCGCGATCCGGAGGCTTCCGAAAACGATAAATATGTCGCGCTGCAATTCCTGCGCAACGCGGAGACGGCCGCTAAGGGCGTGCTCCCGTTTTGTCAGGATACCGGGACGGCGATCATTCACGGCGAGAAAGGGCAGATGGTCTGGACGGATGGAAGGAGGGGATGGATTTTGTGTTTTCGAAAATGGACGGGTAGTGGAGAGGCATATAACGAAAAAAGGAGCAGGGACCGGTTAAAGTCTCTGCTCCGATTCGATAAAAGCGCTACTGTTCGTCTAGATCCGGTTTTGGTTTACGGCCACGAGGTTTGGACATGAGCTTGATTCCGTTCGCTCGTGCCATTTTGTAGATCATATCCGGAGTACGATTCATCATGCTGGCGATATGATCCTTGTCCGGAGTCTCAAGAGTGCTGGCCAACTCGATTAGACGGGCGGTATCCTCATCAGTCCAACGCTTGCCACGACCATCCTCTTTGGGCTCTTCTTCCTCATCCCCATCAACCTCCTGACCATAGCGTTTCCGATTGGTCTTGTTGTTGAGAATGTCGGCCTCCTGAGTGTATCCGATGGGCTCAAGATGTAGATACTCCTCCTCGCTGATCACCATCTCCAGCACCTCATCAGGGAGAGCCACTTTACGCTGCTTGGTGAACTTGATGTAGCGATAATTAGCCCCACGTGCGCTCTTGTCCAGAATGATGATGTTGGTGGCGAAACGAGCGAGATTGGCAGAACCGGCGAGAAGAGAGTTGTCCAGGGTCTGACCTTCCGGAGCCTTGCCGATATGATCAACAATGACGAAGGTGATAGTCTGGGACGACTCACGCTGGATCTTTTTCAGGTCGCGGAAGAAAGCATTTACAGCCTTTCCGGTCAGATTCTCCAGCGACAGAGCCACCAGATTGTCAATGATGATGGTTGCCGGAGAAAGCAGAGCCGAGACGACACCCTTGATACACTCGGCCAGTTGCTTCAGGTTAGGGAAACCGCAATCGGAGATACGGGTAATATTGCGAGGGATGTCCATATTTCCGAAGCGATCCACATAATCATCGTCATTCAGCTCTCCGTCAACGATAATGACGCTTTGAGGATCGATTCCTTCCTCCACCAGCTCGCCATATCCACGTGCGAGTTCAACGGCCAACTGATGTCCAAGAACAGTCTTACAGGCTCCTTCTCGGCCACCAAGAATGGACAGCCCACCCTCGACGAGCATGTTAGGGACAAGGACCTTCTTCGGCTCTCCCGCGTTATTCACACAGTCTGCGACAGTCTGGATTTTGGGCGGATCTGGAGCTTGTCCTTCATCATTCCCGGATTTCTCTTTGGGAGAGAAGAGCTTTTTGAAGCCATACTTTGCAGCGAAGACGGTTCCAATGAGTATCGCGAGAGCAAGAGACGCCACACCCAAGTCCTTTCGAGAGCACTTGAGTTTGGGAACAAGACCACCACCAATCTCTATCATGCCCGCCTGACGTGCACCCCGACGAGCAGTTTGCATCCGAGGCGGGTTGTTGATGATAGTGATAGGTTGTTTGGGAAGCTTGGCACCTTTGGAAGGTGCTACGGATTGTGTGCGCTGAGGCACGGGCAGATTGGAATTTGCCATAGTACAAAATGATTAAAAGTGAAAAATATTTTGATGTGAATGAAATGTCAGATTCGGGGCGTACCAGTAGGCACGCAAGGCCCATCTCCCCTAGACGAATGTCGAGGGTAGAAGACTCTAAATTATATGGTATCTGGGCTGGCGGAAAGTATCTCTGCCGAACAAAAAAACAACCACCCCGAAGGATGGCTGTGATTTCAAAAAATGATGGAAGTGATTTTTGGAGACCTATTTCATATCTATTTGAATACCAAATGGATACACGGCTCTAAAATCCTCAAAATTGGTTCGATAATTGTCCCATTGCCCGCACTCTAGCTGACTGGCTCCACGCCAGGCTTTTTTTCGTTTGCGGCTGTGGGGACTCACCTCTAACCCCTGTCGAACATTTTATAATTAGTTGCATATTTCTTAAACTATTCTTATATTTGCGAAAAAGATGGATATGAACGAATCTATAAATATAAAAGGGCTGCGAAAGTCAAGGGGAATGACTCAGGAGCAGGTGGGAATATTGGCCGGTATGAGCAAGTCACAGATATCCAGAATGGAGAGCGGAATGCTTGGAAGTCCTGCCACGTACGCTCGTGTACTTGATGCCCTTGGTTATAAGGCCGTCGTACATTATGAGGATGTCAGAGGTGGCAATGGACTGGGAAGAGATCAGATACTATCAATGCTTAAAGTTTACTACTTATGTAACAAGTCGGCTTTTGGGATTGAAAGAATCGGTCTGTTTGGAAGCTTTGCCAGGGATGAAGGGCGTGCAGACAGTGATATCGACATCATCATTACGCTCTCAAAGCCAGATTTATTTCTATACTCCACCATTGCAAGCCAATTGGAGACCGTTTTCGGAAGACACGTAGACCTTGTTTCTTCTAAATCTATTTTTCCCGAAAAATTTGCTTGTCGTCTGAAGGAGGAGACCATCTATGTATCCTAAAAAAGAACGCGTTCTTTCCCTGCTTGATGCCGCATTAAAGGAGATGAACCTGTTGCTGGAAATGAGCAAGGACATTCATGCGCCCGACGACTTTGTCTCCAGCACTCCCGGGCTCATTGTTTTCCGTGCCTGCGGAATGAGCCTCCAATATATAAGCGAAAGTCTCGTCAAGATCCGCAACATTTGTGGCAGTGACTTCTTCAAAACATACTCATCGATTCCCTGGCCTGCCGTCTTTGGGATGCGTAATTTCCTGTCTCACGAATATGGAGACGTTGATGCTGAAGGCATATTCAATACCGTAAAGACAAATACCCCCGAACTTTTACAAGTCTTAAAAAGGATTCAGGATGACGTGATTAAAGGAAGTATGGATGCCTTCTTTTGCCGCTGACTGACAATGTTCTCGGCACGAATGCCGACGGTTTCAAGGGTATGATGCTTCGCGGAACGATGGAGGTTTTGACAGATGCTTCGAGCAAAGAGATGATTTGGCGCGAGGGAGACGAGCAGTATTATCCTGGCGGCGTAACCGACCCCAACTATTGCGTTCTGAAGTTCTCCGCCACCGATGGCCGTTTCTACAGTGATTTCTATCCACGTAGCTTTATTCTTTAAGCATATATGGGATAACAAGATATGCCGGAGGGTGAAGCACATCCCCGTCAAACTCATCAATCAAGTTTCGGCATTGATAATATACAGACGTCTGATTATTCCTCACACGATGGCAAACAAACTTACTGGGCTCCTTTTTTTCTCACTGCTCCTACAGTTTTCTAATCCATTGTCCCCATTGCCATCGTTGCCACATTTGCCTCCGTGCAGGAAGGACATTTCATCAGGACGGGACGGTTGATCAGAAAGAGGGGAATGTAGTATCTTTGTATTCGATAAATCAGAATTGGCCAGAGTGCAGGTAGTGTCCTTTGGAATGGGACGCTACTCGCGAATAAGGCCAAAAATGACGGTAGCGTCCCTGTTTTTGGGACACTACCAGCACTAAAGCTACGAACAACTAAATATCATTCTGATTTCTCCCAAGATATCCATCTCGCCGGACCCGTCGCAGGAGTTTTCGGTTTCCTTTGGTATCGGCCCGAAGACAGAAAAGCCGGAGGAGATTCTTGACCTTCCTGATTTCCTACGGCTTCTTCGGCCGCTACGACCTCACCCTCGACACCCGCAAAGTCCTATTTGTCCCCTACACCACCCCGACTCTCATCCGTAACATTCATGCTACGCTTTTGGAACACTTCCCCGGGCGTTAGATGTTTTCGTATTCTTAGAAGAGAATAAAAAAACCGATGGGATAGAGTAGCGTCAGCCGTTAGGCTAAGGTTCAGCCTCTTTTATCTCAGATAACTCTCAATCTGCGATAATGGCACTTAACCTTTTCGAGTCTGCCATTTCGGAGACGTATATGCGCTCTTACTTTGACCTTCCTCTCAACACACACCCTAATGGTGATTTGAGTCAAGCGTTGCTTTGTTTCCATATAAGTTATTGAAATTATTAAAGACAGTGTGAAACAAAAGGCTCCCTTGCTTCAGTACCTCCCATCGGTTAATTATCTCCAAGAAAACAAAAAACAGACATCCACTGAGAGAATAGATGTCTGTCTTTTTTCTTGCTGTCTTTTTTCAATAACTCGATGCAAATATAAAGAAATCTTTATAAACGACAAGTACTTACGGCAAAAATCAGTCTTTGACATATAAGTGATTCTTACCGAACTTTTCTATCAAAGGTTTAAAGCGCTGTCTTTCTGTCTCTTCCTTGAAAGCTCGGTAAAGACACTCCGAAAAGGAGGATTCGTGCTTTGCTGCCACGGTAATGAAAATGAACATATCTTCAATGAAGTTATAAGCCCAGTCGTTATCGTATGCCATTACTGCTTTGAACAACGGAATTGTTTCACTGTAGCTGAAATAATTACTTGCAAGTTCATAATCTCTGATTTCCTCCAAGGCAGGGATAAAAGCCTCATCTGGCCAGTTTTTGATTGCTTCAAGAGCGTCATCTGTGGCTCCTTTCCGTCCTGTTATCCGTCCTTTCTCATCCAATCCAACTTTGAACTCACGAAGAGCCGATAGTAATAATAATTTATCTTCAGGGCGTTTATAGGATGCAAGTAATGGCAAGACCTCTGGATGTCCTTCGTAGAACAATTCTTTCACCCTGTCATGAATATCTTGGAGATATGCAACTCTAGTGGCATAAGGTGTCATATAAATGTGTCTTAACCCTGGAGTGAATACAATAAGGCTGTCTAGATGAATCATTTGTTCATCAGAAAGTACACTTATTCCTTCTTCATATTTGACATTGACAACATCCAGAAAGAAAGAGGCTATGTTTAACCATCTTCCCATATCGTATGTAAAAGCAAGAAATTGTGAAGTGTCTTTCAACGATGATACAACTTTTTCAAAGCACTTGTCGCTTTGCTTTTGAGCTAAGGTCAGAAAAGCCAACGCTTTGACAGCAGGAATGCTGCAATAACGGGCAAGAGAATCCAAATCTTTGTCAGTAGCAATTCTTTTAATATGTTCTTGAGCCTCCCATCTTTTATTCATCGTTCGTGTAAATGAATAAGTATTGTCCGCCATTCCTGAAAGAGCAAAAGAAAGCTCTTTCTCATGCTTTTGTCCCCAAACCATCGCTGAAGAGAAAAGCATGCCCAGCAAAACCGAAAAAGCAATATTCAACTTATTCATTTTAGAAACTATGTATCTCGATATAAAGATAGTGTTTATTCCGATTATAATAACAAAACAGGCACCCGTTAGTGGTCGGATGCCTGTGCTCTTTTGTGCAATTATCTTACAGACTCTCTAACCTTCTACGATGACTTTATGGAGATGTATTACTTCTCCCAATGGCTTAAAGACTATCAAGCAGGGCTTGCAGAAGAATAGATAACCGCTTTTAGAATGAGGTAGCAGAACCGATTTTGATTACTTTTTTCGCTTGTATTTTTCAGGGTATAAGGACTTGAACCTCTCCGTTAATTCTTCAGCCATAGGAATAAGATTCTCTAACGCCTGCTGATTATTCTGTATAATGGCTTCAGAAATGCTGTTCAGAATCTCTACTAATTTTCCGCAATTACTATAATCATCAAATGGGCTAAAACCTTCAGCCATAACAATACATCCAATACTTCCGAATCTTTCAGCATACACTCTATATTCATATCCATCATTTCCCAAAGGGTCTGCTAGATATGATGAAGAGTAAATTGCAGATAAAAACAATTCCCTAAAGCATCTTGTTGCTTCTGGCGATATTGGGCAACGATACTTTTTGATATTGGCTTTATATTTTACTCTTCCAAAAAGCCTTTTTATCTTGCCTATCAAAGAATTAGAAATAGTGCCCTTATATACTTCTAAGACAAGGACAGAATCACTATCATCATAATAACAAGTATATGATTCGATAACAAATGCAAAATTTGTTATTTCCCCTTTATTCTTATTCCAAGATAGGTATTTGTAAGAGTTAGCTCTAGGAGGATACAATCTATCTTGCGCTTTTGCTTCCGTAGTTAAGACAAAGCAGAATGCCAGCAATATCAACAAGATTCTTTTCATAAGAAACGCTTTTTCTATGCGAGTATAAAAATAGCATATTTCTTCTGATGGACAAATTCTGCATTCTTTACCATATCTATTTTGCTAAGTGATTTATCAAAAAAGAAACGGAAAAATGCCCTGCTCTCAAAGACCTCTAAAAATTTGTCAAAAATCCTGCTCACAATAGCATAGAAGCGGGATTTTAGCATCCCCCGCCACTTTTGCATTTTTTAGGCATAAGCCCCCTTAGAAAATTAGCCGAATACTAACCATTGTAGGTATCATTCAGATGGATGAACGAAGCCTATCTGACTTTTCGTTGAAACCAAATTTTACTACTCTTACGAATTTTTCTGAACCTGCTACTATTTATAGAAAAACAATAAGATTATGACTGAATATAAGAGACAATATCGGGAGCTGCCCGATGAAACAAAACAGAAAATCAGCCTCAGCTCAAGGGGCAAGAAGAAAAGTGAATGGCATAAAGAGCACATTCGCCAGGCGATGTTGGACTATTGGCAAACCGTTCCCCATCGCCCTGAAAATAATGCAAGTCAAACCTTAAACGATGCGGAGGAATGAAACTAACATTCAGATAGATAAGTTAAAGCTATGCTTTCGGGTACCAGTTGAGGAACTTCAATACATGAAGGAGAAGCCATCAGTACTATTTGTAGGTGGCTATAAGCTTAAGCCAGCTATGGATGACAGATTTGACTATTGCTATAAAGTCTATGAGTCCAATGCAGGAGAACTTCTTTTTGACATTGATGAAATAGGGGATTGGTGTAATTGGGGGCTGAACCAGGAAGAACCTGAAGCCCCTGTAGCTAGCATCAAATTCGGGAATGCCATTGATAGGAATAGAGATTATGTGTATCTGATGTATCATATTTATAACCACGTCTTATATTCTGATAAGCTGGCTGAGGTTGTCAATCTTCCGCTTCTATTATCAGACAGCATCAGATTCAATAATTATTCAGAACTGGATATAGCTTTGGACTCTCAGCAGAATGTTTCATCGCTGATTAAGAAGATGCTCCGAGACGAAAGCATAACGACAGTAGTTAATCGCAAGGTTGTTAGTGATAGGAAAAAAGTCATAAGGAGAATCTGCTTTGAATACTCCACTTCGCTGACCAAGCTGATGTATCCAACAGTTACTATTGAGCAAGAGAAAGCGCATAAGGAAAAAGGGGTTGAAATACAGGCGTATAATAAGATAGCTGAGATAGAAAATAGCTCTGAAAAATACTATATTCTTAAACACTATGATTACCCCAAGAGATTGTATCGTCTTGAAGTCAGGCTTCCATACCAGTCAATTAAGGATTACCACATCAAGAATGGTTTGGAAGAAGATTTGAACCTGATTTTTGATAAGCAGAAACTCTTAGAAATGTTCCTGCACTTTTTAGATTCAGTAATCCATTTCAAGGACAGAAGCAGGAGAAAAATACAATGGAAAGAGCTCTTGAAATTGTCGCCTGAGGGTATATAACAATACCCCCCCAGAAAGCAGAGTTATGTATCAATACTGAAGATGTATCAGTTTAAGATTAAAATAGAGGTAATACACCAGCTACAGATGTATCACCTTATGATTTTGTATTAAATTCACAAAAAAGCGATTGTCGTTTAGCATTATGTAATAAACATAGCAGTTGTGTAAAATGCTAAACTGAAAACTAATAAAATAATAGTAGCCCAGCCCCTTAGTTTTTTAATCCATTTGTTGTTATACTCTTTCCCATAAGTAAGAATATTTCGGTTTTTAATGGACAGGCATACAACAAAGGAAAATATAGCCACGCAAATTATTATTGCTTTTGTAATCTCTATATTAAAAGCATATAAAACAAATGCTATAATCGCATTTAAATTAAGCCCCAAGATAAGACTTAGTATCGCTTTAGCACGAAAACACACCATATCATCATCTTCTGTCCCAAAGAAGAGATAGAAATCATAAAGTCTGTACAATATGTAATAAATGAATTTCATTAGAGTTCATCGGTTCGGTTATATCTTGGGGATGTGATGATAATGCCCCGCCTAATGATACACATTGAATTGGAGTAGGGAGTATCTTCCTGAATGTTGAGGTTCTTAAGATAGGAGTAAGATACACCGATAGCATCCTTATCCCAATGGTCACAGAGTGCCTTCAAATTTCCATAGTAATAATGCTGTCCGTCTTTCTCAAGATGGACAATGGCTCTTTCTTGCTTCTTTGATTCAGTCATCCTGATACTTTTTATACTACTAAGATATACCAAAGTGGCAAATAATCAAAATTTGCAATAAAATACTTGCATATATTAAATAAAAGCACTATCTTTACCACAGAAATCAGATACTAAACGGATATGGAAAAGGTAGTCATTTTAGCAAGAGTCAGCACCGATAGGCAGGAGTATGAAAGGCAAGTCACCGAGTTAAGAGAGTATTGTGACAAAGTGGGGTGGAGCGTAGAAGCAGTATTCAGTAACAAGGTTAGCGGAGCCAAGAAGATGGAGGAGAGAGCAGAGATAATGGAGATGGTTGAGTATGTAAAGAGCAATGACATTTCAAAGGTTGTTTGCCTTGAGATTAGCCGACTTGGGCGAAATACATTGGAGGCGTTGAAGGTTATCCAACTCCTCAGCGATAAGGGAGTGTCACTCTATGTGAAGAACTACAATCTTGAAACACTCACAGACGGAAAGGTAAATCCTGTAGCCAGTCTTATCTGCACCATCTTGCTTGAGATAGCATCAATGGAAAGACTAACAATCAAGGAGAGGATGGAGAGCGGGAGAAATCAGTATATCGCAAGGTGCAAGAAGGAAGGTATCAAGATGGGACGTCCTGCCAGTTACAGGAAATCAGAAGCATCCTACAAGAGTCAGTACAACAAGGAAATATCTCTGTTAAAGAAGGGAATATCGCTTAGGAATATAACAGCCATCACAGGCACATCAATAAATACTTTGAGAAAGTTGAAGAAATATGCTTGACTTTTATGAGGGTTACACTTAATGTTTAAATGTAGGCGGGTGAATGTGCCTGAATCCTACTCTCTCTCAAGGGGGAGATAATAATAACCTTAGTCACCAACATACACGGGACGTAAGGAGTGTAATCCACAATTAAGTCATGTTAAACATAACGGATTATGAGAAAGATTTTCAAATTTTAGGAATCACAAAGGAAGAAGGTGAGATACTGATATCTTACCTCAGCGATTTGGCGGAAATAGGGATTTCCTGCCTTGAGAATAAGGAGTTAGAAGAGAAAGAGTATGAGTAAGAATTGTTTTATTTGGACAAGGGTGAGTACTAAGTACCAGGAAGACAATGGGGGCAGTCTTGACAATCAGAATCAAGTCTGCTTGCAGTATGCTTCTCTTCATAGCTTTGTAGTTAAGGGTGAATATGGCGGAACACACGAATCCGCAAAGACACCAGGTGCGCTAATCAAGGAGATGATTAGTGCTGTAAAGAAAGATAAGTCTATATCCTATATCTTAGTCTCCGAAGTAGATAGATTTTCCAGGAATGCGGCTCAGGCATTGTCTATCATAGATGAGCTTGGAAAATATGGAGTGGCGATTCTATCGGTGAAGCAAGGAATAGACTCTTCCACTCCGATAGGCAAAATGATGCTAGGTGTATTGCTCTGTACGGCTGAATGGGACAATACCAATAGGGTAGATAAGTTTCTGTCGGGAAGAAGGCATTGCATGTCTTCGGGAGTATGGTGCAGCAGGGCTCCGCTTGGCTATGACAAGTCAGGCAAGAGCATCAACACAGTCTATACCATCAATGAAAAGGGAGAACTGCTGAGGAAGGCATTTCATTGGAAGCTACAGGGCATAACCAATAAAGAGATAGTGCAAAGGCTCAAAGACAGGGGGCTTGAATTCTCAAAGCAGACATTGCATAAGATTCTTACCAATCCGTTTTATGCAGGAAAGATTAAGAATCATCTTATAGGCGATGAAATCGTAGATGGAAAGCATCCAGCTCTAATAACATATACCCAGTTCCTGAGAGTGCAAGAAATACTCTCAGGGCGAACAGGGCGGTATAAGCATAAGAAGGAGAATCCGAAGTTTCCATTAAGACATCATGTGCTATGCAGCAAGGATTTTACTCCTTTCACAGCATATACCAACAAGAAAAAGAATATAGATTACTATAAGTGCAATCTCAAGGGGTGCGGACAGAATACCTCAGCGAAGATACTGCACAGCAAGTACAGGGAATTGCTAGAAGGATATAATGTAATCTCGGAGATTCAGGATTTGTTCAGAAGGGTAGTGATGGCTCAGATGGGAGTGCTGGAAAGCGAATCTGATAAGGATAGGATTATATTGAAGAAGAGACTGACTGAAATAGAAACTGACATCAAGAACATTCAGATTAGGCATGCAGTCGGCAAGATAGATGATGAAGAGTATAATGTGGCTATTTCTGAGCTGAGCCAAGACAGGGCAAAACTGAAAGAAAATCTTGAAAAATTGGGGAGCAAATTATCTAACCTTCCCAATAGGGTAGCAGATGTAATCGCATTGTGCTCACATTTAGGAACTTTATGGGCTGCTGGAAACCTGGAAATATGCCGAAGAGTACAGAATTTGGTGTTTCCAGATGGTATTTTGTGGGACAAATCCAAAAATGAATATCTAACCGTAAAAGAGAATTCTGTGTTCTCAATATGCCGCAAAATATCAGAGAGTTATAAAAAAAGAAAAGAGACTGCATTTTGTGATGCAGTCCCCTTGTGCGGGTAAAGGGACTCGAACCCCCACGGATTACTCCACCAGATCCTAAGTCTGGCGCGGCTGCCAATTACGCCATACCCGCATTGGACTGCAAAGGTACATTATTTCCGCTAATTATCAATAGCCGCTGCACTTGCGGCGTGATATTTGCGGCTGGAAGATAACAAAGAGTATTATTGCTGGAATTATTGTTTGATAAAAGCGAATAATTATGAAACAGAAAGTCTTAACATTTGCAGCTATGCTACTCTGCGGATTGCTGGTGGCATCTTGCGTAGAATCAACCTACAAGACAATCAAGATTGAAGGAAAAATAACGGATCAGAATGGTGATCCGGTGCCTGACGCAAGGCTGGAGCTAAAAGATTTAAGGCACAATGAAAGGGCTTTGGAGCTGTATTTCGATGCCAAAGGCCGCATTTCCTACAAGTCTGATTTTGAGTATGGCAGCCTGAAAGGAAAGCTGAGAGACGGCGTGAATGCAGTTTATTACGAGAAGAATAATCCCAAATATGCCGGCAAGTTCAAGGACGACTCTGTAAGAGCCTACTCAAACTACAAGCGTAACAACAACGATTGGGATGAATGGAATGAGGGTGTATATAAGATAGACATCCAGATGAAACTCAGGCCAAAATCTGCCGATGACTAATTGTTTGAAAGATTGAAAAAAATCATCGTTTTTTCTATCTTTGAAAAGTTAAATCACTGGACGAATGAAACTAAAAACAAGAAAGATATTGGCTTTAATTGTAAGCTGGGCTGGTTTCAGCACATTGATGGGCTGCTGTGCCTATGGAACTCCTTATTCAAATCTCAAGATATCCGGTAAAGTTACAGACCAGAATAACAATCCTGTTGCCAATGTCAGGCTAGAGCTCAAAGATCTGGAAGACAATCTCAATTATCATGTGATTACGTCAGACCTGAAGGGTAATTTATCATATTACCACGAGATTTATGGAGGTCCTGATTACAAGGAGGATCACCTTAAGGATGGGGTTAATGCGGTCTTTTACGGCAAGAACAACCCGGGATTGGCAGATAAGTACAAGGATGATTCCGTTAGGGTGAAATCTGTGTACAAGGAGGGCAAAGGGAGTTGGCATACGGGAGACTATAAGATAGATATCCAGCTGAAACTCAGGCCAAAATCTGCTGATGACTGATTTTCTGAATGAAAATAGTATCTTTGAGAAGTCTTTTGAGGAATAATATGCGAGTTTTTAGAAAGATACTGGTAGGAGCGCTGGCGCTGATGGGTTTTGCCGGTTGTGCTCCAAAGGTGGAATATGGATGTCCGCACTCAACTCTTAAAGTAACGGCAAAGGTCGTGGATCAGGCAGGCAATCCGGTGGGGAAGACAAGGCTGTTTATCAAGAATCTGAAGGATAATCTGATTCTTCACGATGTGGAGACAGAGGATGACGGCACGGTTTCAAAAGTATTGTATTTCTCTTATGAACTTGATAATCTTTCCGAGGCCAATGTGGTTTACTATGAGGAATATAACCCGGAGCATAGAGGGAGGTTCAAGGACGATTCCGTTACTGTTAAGACTGAAACATTGGATGAAGGAGATGGCCGCTGGGATCACGGAGATTATGAGATAAACTTCAATCTAAAACTTAAGGATAAATGAAAGGGCTTCCTTTCAAGACCTGGCTGGCCTGCGAGGCAGAGCGGAAAATCAGGCACATAGACATCAAGGAACATAAGCTCAAGCAGCTCTTCTGGGAGTGTACGCTGTCCTGCAACCTGCATTGCAGGCACTGCGGCAGCGACTGCAAGGTTCTGCCGTCTGCAATGTCTATGAAGGCTGAGGATTTTCTGAAGGTGCTGGATTCCGTAAAGGCCTATTGCGAGAAAGTAGGGGATGACCCTGGGCATATACTGGTGATACTGACCGGCGGAGAGCCTTTGATGCGCAAAGACCTGGAGGAATGCGGGCACAAGATAATCCAGAAGGGTTTTCCGTGGGGAATGGTAACCAACGGCTTTGCAATGACTCCGGACAGGTTCAGGAGGCTGATGGCTTCCGGCCTGCATTCTATGACGGTGAGTCTGGACGGCCTTAAGGAGTCTCACGACTGGATGAGGGGCCGTGAAGGCAGCTACGAGAGAGCGGTTGGAGCAATAAAGCTGGCGATATCGGCTGGTGATGACCTGGCCTTCGACGTGGTAACCTGCGTAAATCAAAGAAATTACAACGAACTCAACCAGATAAAGGAGATGCTCATTTCGATGGGGCTGAAGCGGTGGAGGGTATTCACCGTGTTTCCGTCAGGAAGGGGTAAGTACGATCCAATGATGCAGCTGGACAACGAGCGTTTCCGGGGCGTGATGAAGTTCATAGAAGATACCCGCAAGGAAGGCCGCATAAAGTGCGACTATGCCTGCGAGGGCTTTCTGGGGCCATTGGAGGGAAAGGTGAGAGGCCATCTTTTCCGCTGCCACGCCGGAGTGAATGTGGGCTCTGTGCTCAACGACGGTTCCATCTCCGCTTGCGTGAGCATCAGGGCAGACTACAACCAGGGCAACATCTACAAGGACGATTTTATGGAAGTGTGGAACAACCGTTTCCAGGTTTATCGCGACAGATCCTGGATGAAGACAGGCCAGTGCGGCTCCTGCAAGTTCTTCCGCTATTGCGAAGGCGGAGGAATGCATCTGAGGAATTCAGACGGTAGCCTCCAGTTCTGCCACCTCGACCGCCTGAAATAATTTCTCAGATTTTTTTTATAAATTTGTCCTCAGCGATGGGAAATACCTCAATCGCTGAGTAATTGTTTTTATTATGGCAAAGAGAATCAAGGCATTTTGGAAGTATCTGCTGGCAAGCGTCATCTCGGTTCTGGGGCTGTCTTCCTGCACCTGCAACAGGGGCGGTAATAATGGAGAAGTAATATGCGAGTATGGGGCGCCTCACACGGTGTTCAAGCTAAAAGTCAACGTTCAGGACAGTGAGGGCAATCCTGTCAAGAATGCCACTTTGAGAATCAGAACCCACAAACCGTCTGAGTCTGACAATACGGAAATGATTGCTGAAAAAACGGATACGAACGGAGTGCTGACGGTGGATAAAGAAATTTTCTACAGTTTTGACAAAGACGAGGTGTATGTGGTTTACCGCTCGTCTGACAACCCTGAGCAGAGTCCTCAGTACGGCAATGATTCCGTAAAGATTGCTCCTTTGGAAGTGGAAACTGAAAAGAAGAGCCTTTTTGTTGAAGGTACCTATAAGCTTGACGGCACCCTGAAGCTTAAAGAAAAACCTGCGGCAAGTGAAAAGCAGTAATGCCTGCCCTTTAATTTGTTGACACTCAGCGATATAAGCAAACATCCTCCCCTGAAACCAAGGGAGGATGTTTTGTTTTTATGCTGATTGCCAGACTGTTAAGCGGCAGCGGATTTTTAGTAGCTCTTGGCGATGGCGATGAAGTCATCTGCCTTGAGAGATGCGCCGCCGATCAGGCCGCCGTCTATGTCTTTCTGGCTGAAAAGCTCCTTGGCGTTGGATGGCTTGCAGCTTCCGCCGTAGAGGATGGAAGTATCTTCTGCAAGGGCGCCGAACTTCTCGCTTAAGGTCTTGCGGATGAATCCGTGGATTTCCTGAGCCTGCTCCTTGGTGGCGGTTTCGCCGGTTCCGATGGCCCAGATAGGCTCGTAAGCTACAACAACGTTTTTCATCTGATCATCGCTGAGGTTGAAAAGGACTTCCTTTATTTCATTGGCCACAACCTCAAAGTGCTTGCCGGCCTTTCTTTCTTCCAGGGCCTCTCCTACGCAGTAGATGACCTTCAGGCCTTCTGCGAGGGCGAGCTTGATCTTCTCAAGAAGGATAGCGTTGGTTTCCCCGTAGTAGCCTCTTCTTTCTGAGTGGCCGAGAATTACGTATTCAACAGGTGCTCCAATTGCTCCCTCAGGGGCGCCGGCTACAGTTCCAACGGCTTTGCCTACAGATGCGAGCATCTTGGCGGAAACCTCTCCGGTGTAAGCGCCTTTTTCCTTGTCTGCGCAGTTCTGGGAGCCCAGAGAAATCTTGGAACGGCAGAATGGGCACTTGATGTCTCCGATTATCTTGCTGACAGGAAACAGGTGGGTGAAAGGAGTGTTAACGATAAGCTTTACGTCTTGAGGAACTTCCTCTATCTTTCCAATGATCTGGTTTACAAGTTCAATTCCTTCTGCCACTGTGGTGTTCATCTTCCAGTTTCCGGCAACAATTTTCTGTCTCATAATCTTTTGAGGTATTTTTTTGATGTTAATAATTATTCTTGCGCTGCAAAAGTAGCAAAAAATGCCTAAATTTGCGGGTCTTGGACATTTATGTCCATCGGCTATTAGAATATTTACAATTAAAGACAATATGAAAGTAACTAAGAAAGAAACAGAACAGCTGACCTACCTTTTGACGGTAGAGTTTGAGAAGAAAGAAGCAAACGAAAAGAAAGACAAACAGCTGAAAGAGTATCGCAGAAAGGCAGAACTTAAGGGATTCCGCAAGGGTATGGCTCCTATGGGGCTGATAGAGAGGCTTTACGGCCCAACGGCAATGAACGAGGCCGTGAATGAGCTCATCACAGACGGAATCAACGGTTTCATAAAGGACAATAACCTTGACCTTATCGGCGAACCGATTCCTAACGAGGAACTCCAGAAAAAGATAGACATTGAGAAGGACGAGACCTTTGAGTTCGTTTACGATATGGCCGTAAAGCCAAAGGTTGAGATCTCTCTGGACAAGTCTGACAAGGTGACTTATTACGACATCAAGGTTGATGACGAGGCCCTTGCAAAGTACAAGGAAGACATTCTGCGCCAGTTCGGCTCTCTGGAAGACACAGAGAAGGCAGGCGAGGAGGATTTCCTCCAGGTAGATCTGGAGCAGGGAGAGAAGAAGGTTGAGAACACCTTCATCACCCTCAAGAGCATAGATGCAAAGAACAAGAAGCAGTTCATCGGAAAGAAAGCCGGCGACAGCTTCGACATTGATGTTGTAAAGTGCTTCCCTAACGAGACAGACAGGGCTTCTCTGCTGAGAATCAAGAAGGAAGAATTTGACGCCGAGAATCCGGTTTTCAAGCTCACCATAGCAAAGGTTCAGACATTTGTTCCGGCAAAGGTAGACCAGACCCTGTTCGACCGCCTGTTCGGCAAAGATGCCGTAAAGGATGAGGCTGGATTTGAAAAGGCTCTCTCTGAGAGGCTTAAGGGAGAATTCAAGCAGGAGAGCGACTGGCGCTATCGAAGAGACCTTATAGACTATCTTGTAAAGAAGGCAGACCTTCCGCTTCCTGAGAACTTCCTGAAGAAGTGGCTTTTCAAGGTCAACGACGGCAAGTTCACTATGGAGCAGATAGAGAAGGAATTCCCTCTCTTCCTGCAGGATTTCCGCTGGCAGATGGTCAGCCGCAAGCTTTTTGACGACCAGAAGATGAAGATTGCCAAGGAAGATCTTCTCAATACCGCAAAGGCCATGACAGCCCAGCAGTTTGCAATGTACGGAATGCCGAATGTTCCTGAGGAATACCTGACTAGCTCCGCAGAGCGGATGCTTGCCAGCGAGAAGGATCTTAACCGCGTATATGAAAAATGCGAGGAAGACAAGGTTCTGGACTGGGTGAAGGGAGTTGTTGAGGCAGATGTAAAGCAGGTTACCCGCGAGGAGCTGGCTCTTCTGAACGACAACGCCGCTCCGGCAAAGCCCGCTAAGAAAAAGGCCGCTCCAAAGAAGGCTGCAGCCAAGAAAGAGAAGGCAGAATAAAGATTAAGACATGATAAAGGACTTTCAGAAATTCGCACAGGACCGCAAGGGAATAAGCTCCTTGAAACTTGATGGTTATGCAGGCTTCAGCGCTGCATACATCAATCCTACGATTATTGAGGAAAGACATCTGAACGTAGCTTCTATGGATGTTTTCTCCCGACTTATGATGGACAGGATCATTTTCCTTGGAGTGCCTATCAACGATGATGTGGCCAACATTATCCAGGCGCAGCTCCTCTACCTGGAATCTGCAGACCCTGAGTCTGATATCCAGCTGTACATCAATTCTCCCGGCGGACAGGTATATGCCGGATGGGGAATCTACGACACCATGAACCTGGTTAACCCTAAGGTTTGCACAATCTGCACAGGAATGGCCGCTTCTATGGCTGCCGTGCTTCTGGCTGCAGGAGTGAAGGGCCGCCGCAGCGCGCTTCCTCATTCCAGGATAATGATTCACCAGCCTATGGGAGGAACTTCCGGACAGGCTTCAGACATTGAGATTGAGGCAAGGGAAATCATCAAGACAAAGAGAGAACTCTACGAATCTCTGGCGGAGAATACCGGCAAGACTCTGGAGCAGATAGAGAAAGATGCTGACAGAGACTACTGGATGACTTCTCAGGAAGCCAAGGAGTACGGAATGATAGACGAGATTCTCTCCAAGGCAAAGAAGAAGTAAGATGACTGCCGGAGAAAAGGGCGCGGGAAGAAGCCGCACCGCTCCCAAGTGCATAATATGCGGACGCGGGGAGAAGGACGGGGCATTGCTTATAGGCCGTTCTTCCGGATGCATCTGCACAGACTGCGTAGACAATATCCACGATTACATTCACTCCAATACTGCCAGCGGAGACAGCAAGGGTAAGAGCTATGTGTCCAAGGTAAAAGAGGAGTTCAAGCTTCTGTCGCCGAGGGAAATACACAAGTATCTGGACCAGTATGTCATAGGTCAGGACGAGGCAAAGAAATTTCTCAGTGTTGCGGTTTACAACCACTACAAGAGGATATTGAGCCAGGATGACGACGGCTCCGGAGTTGAGCTGGAGAAGTCTAATGTTCTTATGGTTGGGCCTACTGGAACAGGTAAGACTCTTCTGGCCAGGACCATAGCCAAAATGCTGCATCTTCCTTTTGCTATTGTTGACGCAACTGTCCTCACAGAAGCAGGATATGTTGGAGAGGATGTGGAAAGCATACTCACAAGGCTTCTTCAGGATGCTGATTACGATGTTGCAAAGGCGGAGATGGGCATAGTCTTCATAGACGAGATAGACAAGATAGCCCGCAAGAGCGACAATCCTTCCATTACACGCGACGTAAGCGGAGAGGGAGTTCAGCAGGCAATGCTCAAGATTCTGGAGGGCAACATAGTAAACGTTCCTCCGCAGGGAGGAAGAAAGCATCCCGAGCAGAAGATGATAGCCGTAAACACCAACAACATACTCTTCATTTGCGGCGGAGCGTTTGAAGGTATAGACAAGAAGATTGCCCAGAGGCTCAACACCAAGGTGGTAGGCTATGGAGTGCAGGAAAAGACCAAGGGCGTGGACAAGAAAGACCTGTTGCGTTACATTGCTCCGCAGGATCTTCGTTCATACGGCTTGATTCCTGAGCTTATTGGAAGGCTTCCTGTGGTTACATTCCTCCATCCGTTGAACCGCGAGGCTTTGATGGACATTCTTACTCAGCCTAAGAACGCCCTTATGAAGCAGTACGAGAAGATATTCAAGATGGATGGCATTGACCTTCAAGTGGAAGCAGAAGTGCTTGACATTATTGTAGATACAGCTGTCAAGTATAACCTGGGAGCAAGAGGCCTTAGGTCTATATGCGAAGCAATAATGGTGGATGCTATGTACGATGCCCCGTCTTCCGGCAAGAAGTGCTTCAGGGTAACTCCGGATTACGCCAGGGAAAAGCTGGCTTCTTTCACCGGCGGCTTGTTGCTGCAAGCCTAATTAAAAATTAACAAGACAATGACTTACGACGAATTATACGGCCAGATAAAAAAGAAGGGAAGTTTCCTTTGCGTTGGACTGGACACGGACCTGGAAAAGGTTCCGTCCTGTGTTAAGGAACGCAATGTAACTATGAGCGATGCCGAGGCCATCTTCCTTTTCAACAAAGACATTATAGACGCCACGGTTCCCTATGCTGTTGCCTACAAGGTAAATACGGCATTTTACGAGGCTGCCGGCTGGGAGGGCGTGATGGAGATGGAGAGAACTGTCCAGTACATCAGAGATACTTATCCAGGCATTTTTGTCATCGCCGATGCAAAGAGGGGAGACATTGGAAATACCGCTCGCCAGTACGCCAAGGCTTTCTTTGAGAGAATGGACTGCGACGCTGTTACGCTTTCTCCATATATGGGCGGAGACGCGATCCGGCCTTTCCTTGAATACAAGGACAAGTGGGTGATTCTGCTGTCTCTGACTTCCAATGTCACGGCGGTTGATTTTGAGACTATGCTTACCGTCTCTCAGAATGAAGACCAGTATGATGCACAGATGGAGGTTCCTCTCTACGAGAGGGTTATACGCAAGTCCTCTCAATGGGGAAGCAAGGAGAACATAATGTTTGTGGTGGGCGCCACACGTCCGGAGCAACTGGCCAGAATCAGGCAGATCTGCCCGGACAACTTCTTCCTGGTTCCAGGAGTTGGGGCTCAAGGAGGCACTGTCGAGGAGGTGGCAAAGGCCGGGATGAATTCTTCCTGCGGCTTGTTGGTCAATTCATCGCGAGGCATAATTTACGCAGACTCAACCGAAAAGTTTGCGCAGACCGCAGCTATCAAGGCGGAGGAGATGGCTTGTGAAATGAAGCGTTTTTTGGAATAACAACATTTTGAGATATGAGAAGATTTTTGACAATTTCAGCGATGGTGATTGCAGCCTTTTTCTTCTGCAGCCAGTCAGCTGCCCAGAAGGTTAAGGTGATTTTCACCTCCGACCTGCATTCCTGCGCGGAGAAATACCCTAGGCTTACCGCCTTCATCAACCAGGAGAGGGCAAAAGCTCAGGCTGAGGGTTACGGAGTGGTTACCCTGGATGCCGGAGACATTGCCTTTGGCTCTATTTATTCCGCTTTCACGGAGATAGACGCTACAGAGTACCGCCAGCTGGCTCTTGCCGGATATGATGCCTTTGTTTTCGGAAACCACGATTTTGACCTTGGGCTGACTTCCCTGTCTTATATGTTCTACAATTCCCGCATCCAGGGCAATTCCATTAATCCTGTAACCAACAAGCTGGTAGACTGGCCTTTGAACATTACGGCCAACATAGATGCCGGAGAGAACAAGGATTTTGCCCAGGCTCTTCCTTATATCAACCACCAGAGATACATCATTCTCCAGAAAGGCGGAATGAAGGTTGGCATTTTTGGCATTCTTGGAAAGAACGCCTACGAGACCAGCGCCGTTAAGGGCAAGATGCCGTGGAAAGATCCTGTTGAGGTTGCAAAGAAGATGATCCCTGCAATGCAAAGCGCTGGAGTGGATTGCATTATAGCCCTGTCTCACAGCGGAGCCCTTACAAGGGAAAACAGCGAGGATGCCCGCTTGGCCCGTGAATGCCCTGAGATTAGCCTGATTGTCAGCGGTCACGACCACGAGGCGCTTGCAGAGCCTTATATGGTTGGCAACACCGCCATAGTTTCAGCGGGAGCAAACGGAGAATTCATCGGCGAGGCTGATCTTATAAAGAATGGTTCTTCCGTTGCCGTTTCCGGTTACAAGCTCCTTCCGCTTCCAGAAAACATCACTCCTGATCCGGCCACCCAGATTATCTTTGACCGCCTGAAGGAAAAGGTTGTGGATCAGTTCGGAAAGCGCTATCATTCAAATCCTTTTGATGTAATTGATACTATAAAGACTCCGCTTTCCATACATACGGATTCCACCGGATTCAATCCTTTTGGATATGATGTTGCAAAGGCAATCTTCAACGCCGCTTATTTCCTGAACGAAATCAACATAGATTCTGCCCGCCTTGTGGCTGTGGTTCCAGACGGAGTTCTGCGTCAGCAGTTGCCAGAAGGACCAATTACCTACAACGACATTTTCAATTCTCTGTCTTTGGGAAGGGATTCCAGGAAGAACCCTGGCAGCCAGCTGGTTGTATGCTATCTCAAAGGAAGCGAAATCAAGAAAATCTGCGAGTTCAACTCCTCCTCCGCCGCCGAGAATCCAGACACCCACATCAGTTTCTACGGCCTGAACTACACATACAATTCACGTATGCCTAAGTTCTTCAGAGTCAAGGATGTTTTTGTTCACGGAAAGAAAATAGTATCTTCAGATCTCTATCCTGTTGTCACAGATCTTTACACGGCAAACAACATCTCTCTGGCAGGTGAAAAATCCCACGGCCTTCTGAGTCTGGAGCCTAAGAACAAAGAAGGTCAGGTAGTTCCGGACATTGAAACGCATTGCAGCCTAAGGGGCAATGCCGCTGGCTGGTTTCTGGACAATGCAGATATCCAGGAATGGTACGCCTATGCCGTTTACCTCAGAGACAAAGTAATTCTCGGCGACAGCTATCCTGTTCCGGCAGCTGAAAATAAACCTAGTTACCTGCCGTACATAATCTTCGGCGGGCTCTGCATCCTTGCCCTGATACTGATAGACATTGTTATCAGGGCCTTGAGAAAGAAGAAGAAAGCCTAGACTTGAATCCAACCTGTAAACAATTGAGAAAGGGTGTAAAGAAAGTTTACACCCTTTTCTTTTTGCGTTTTCTCAAATCACCTGTTTCTCAGCGATTTGGCTTTTGTGGCACGGGTGGTGCTGCAATTCAGGGCGATTGATTTCAGGTTATGGTTAAAGTTATTTCAGTTAGATGTTTGTTTGCGTGGTCTCTCGCGCTTTTCCTGACATTTTTTTCAACTGTCCGGTCTTCGGCACAAGATATGGCTGGCGGCGGGGAAAGCGCAGAGTCCCCAATGCCGATGACTCTCCTTCAGTGTATGGAATATGCCGTGGAGCATTCATCAAAGATGAAGATGGCCCAGGCGGATCTTTCCGATGCCAGAGTGGAGCGTAGAGAT
>JAEEGH010002748.1_pt1 | contig 47104 bp, 36 predicted proteins | sample 9134181 | NCBI WGS metagenome assembly JAEEGH01 (sample SAMN16246544, study PRJNA631951) | gut metagenome | biome: gut microbiome; feature: rumen; material: DP-attached | host: Bos | place: Iran: Karaj | collected 2018-10
CGGCAGCAAGTTATCGCGTAGCGATGACGCAGATGACGATGGGAGGGGCCGTAGCGAACGTAGTGAGCGGAGTCCTATCAGGGGCAAGCACCGGCCATGGGAGGCTGTGGAAAAATACAAGAGGCCGGCTGTGAAAGTCGGCCTCTTGCGGAAGAGAATATATAATTACTAACTATTTTTCTTCGTAAGCCTTGTTACTCTGCCTCTCGAGGAGAGGAATCTGATAGTAGTAATCGGAATAAGGATAGCGGATGACCTCACCTTGGGTACCATCGGTGAGACGGTCTCCGAGAGGAATGTCCTTGTGGAGTGCGCAGAGCCAGTAGATACGGTCGGCGTTTTCGCCTGCAAGTTCCTTGATGCGCTCGTTCTCGATGATTTCCTCGGTAGCGACAGCTACGTTGGCGAGGCCAGCACGGTTCCTTACCGCGTTCACGTCAGCAGTTGCAGCGGTGGGGTTGGTGGCGAGGTTGATCTGGGCCCTCATCAGGTAGAGGTCGGCGAGGCGGATCATAGGCCTGCTGGCACGACGTCCGTTTTCTGTTTCAGTTGCTCCGCGGAAGTACTTGAAGATGTAGATGGCCGGATCGGGATAATCTTTGTTGCCGGGATGGAATTTGTAGAGATTCTGGAAGCGAAGGTCGCCGGTAGCCTCTGCAGTGAGGTCGTGACTTGTATCGAGCCAGCCCACCTTCTCCATTGCATAATAGGACAGAGAGAATGCGCAGTAACCGCACATCTTGTTGGCGTGGCCGTTGTAGGCTGCATACTGCATGATGCCGGGGTTACGGTCGTAACGGTCGGATGCATCGGAGTAGGTAATCTCCCAGATAACCTCCTTTGAGGTAGGGGTGCTGGTAGTCCTGTTGAAAGGAGCTACGAGGTCGGTATCCAGCTCATAGAGATCGGTCTTGGAGATGACGTCGTCGATGTAGGTCTTAGCCTCGCTGAAATTGCCCATATAGAAGAGCACGCGGGCGAGGAGAGCTTCTGCTGCATACTTGTTGGCCCTCATACGCTTGCCGGGATCTCCGGGGTTGTAATCCTCGGGAAGGATGGCGATAGCGTCCTTGAGGTCCTCCAGGATGTAGTCATAAACCTCCTGGACGGTGGAAAGCGTGCCGTTCTTGAGTACATCGGAGTTCTTTTCGTTATGACGATAGACTACGATGTGCTTGCTGTCCTTGGTCTGATCGTTATAGGGAGGGCACCAGGTGCGGGCAAGGTTCCAATATGTGAAAGCACGCATGAAGAGGAGCTCTCCTTTGTACCTCTTGACGGTCTCCTTGTCGGCGGCGGTCATATTGGGGAAAGGATCGGTGCCGTTTGCCTCTGCATTCTCGATAAGCTCGAGAGCGGAGTTGCAGGCGGAGGACATATAGTACAGATACTCGAATCCGCCTTCAAGTTCCTTGTAGTTGTCGAGGACCTCGGTCTTGTATGTCCTGTTCCAATATGCAAAGAAGTAACTGTCGCCGGTCTTGTTGGTGTAGCGGGCAAGGTCGGACTCGCCGAACCTGTTGGTAAGGGCGCCGATAGGGTTGGCCCAGGCGGCACCTACGTAGTACAGATAAGGTGCGCGGACTGCCATCTCAAATTCCGAGGCGGACTGCCAAGGGAACTGGTTAGGACGTTTCAGCTCGAAGAAGTTGGAGCATGAAGTAGCTGCGAAAGCGAGTCCCAAAACTATAATTGCCAATATCTTTTTCATGGTCATAATCTTTTAGAAGTTAAGGTTCACGCCTAAGGTGAAGGTCCTTACGGAAGGCATTGCGGTGAATGTCTCGACAGCGCCGCCGGTTGCCTGGTCGATCTGGACCTCGGGATCATATCCTGAGAAAGGAGTGACGGTGAAGAGGTTGCCACCGGAAACATATACTCTGAGGTTCGAGATGTTCATGTTCTTGACGACCTTTTCGGGGAGAGTGTATCCGAGAGTGACGGAACGGAGCTTCAGGTAGTCGCCCTTTTCGAGGAAGCGGCTGATAGGAGTCTTGTTCTCGGAACCATAAAGGGTGGGAGCCGCAGTGGGGTCTCCTAAGTCGTTGTAGAAGTAAGCGCACTGAGCGTTGAGCTGAGGGACGTCGGTCTTGTCGCCGGGGTTCTTCCAGCTGTCGGTGAGGAGCTTCTTGTTGAGCACGAGCATACCTGCGTTAGGAGTCATCGAGCTCTGGATGAGGCGGCTGTAGATGTACTGACCGCAGGCGAAGGAGAACACTGCGCTGGCGTCGAAGCCCTTGTACCTGAGGGAGGTGTTGAAACCACCGACGAACTTAGGAAGGGCGGTCTTGCCCTGGAGTATCATCTTGTTGGCTTCCATATTGGAGGAAGTCGCAGGAATGACATCTCCGGTGTGCTTGGTGGTGCCGTCGGCGAGGGTTTCGATTTTGTAGATCATAGGGATACCCTTCTTCTCATCGACACCGGCGAATTCTGCCATATAGTATGTGCCGTACGCGAGGCCCTTCTTGATGATGGTGCGGACCTGGGAAGCGTCACCTGCATTGAGATAACCGGTATTGTTCGCATCGGAGTCTTCATCGAGCTTGGTGACCTTGTTCATATTGGTAGCGAAGTTGGCACCGATGGTCCAGGAGAAATCCTTCTTCTGGAGGACGGTTCCCACTACCTCGAACTCGATGCCCTGGTTGTACATATCGCAGGCGTTCTGCCAGCCCTTGTTGCCACCGCGGATACCGGCGGACATAGGGAGGGAAACCTGGGAAAGCATATCGGAAACGTTCCTTCTGTAGTAGGCGATGGATCCGTTGATCCTGTTGTTCAGGATACCGAAGTCAACACCTGCGTCATAGGAAGTGGTGGTCTCCCACTTGAGGTTGGGGTTGCCGAGGGAAACAAGGCGGCTGACGGACTTACCATCGAGGGTGTTGCCGTTTTCAGAAACGATCTCCCACTTGTCGGCATCGACCTGAGGGATGTTTGCGTTACCCACCTGGCCAACGCTGCCGCGCAGCTTGAGGAGGTTGATGACGCTGGACTTGAACCAAGGCTCTTCGGAAATGATCCAGCCAAGACCTCCGGCATAGAAGCTGGCCCAGCGGTTGGCCTCGGTAAACTTGGAGCTGCCGTCGCGCCTTGCACTGACGTTGACGATGTAGCGGTCCATCAGTTTGTAGTTGGCACGGAAGAAGTAGCTGAGCAGATAGGTTTCGCCTCCCAGATAGCTGGATCCGGTAAGCTTGTTAGGTGTTCCGATTTCGTGGAACTTTCCTACCAGGCCGGTACCGGTGAGGACGGTGTACTGGCCAGACCTGCGCATTGCCTCGACACCGGCTACGGCGCTTATGTCGTGGATCTTGCCGAAGCTCTTGGCGTAGCTGAGATATGCGTCGAGGTTGTTGATCAGGATCATATCCTTGTTCTCCTTGGCCTCGTTGTCATCGGTAGTACTCATAACGGCTGCATTGCGCCAGGACTGACCATCGTTGGCAATGAAGTTGACGCCCCAGTCTCCCTTGATGCTGAGCCCGTCGACGGGGAGCTTGATGGTGGCGGAGAGGTTGGAGATCACGTTCCAGGTCTCCAGGTTGGAGAGGACGTTGGAAGGATCTATACTTGCGCGGGGGTTGGTGGTGTTCTTGGGATTCCAGAACTCGGTCTGTGCGTCGTCTGCGTAAACCTTGTACCAAGGAAGCGCATTGGAGTTGATCTGTGCCCAACCGCCGGTGCCGTTGGTACCATCGCTGGATTTGACACGGTTGTTGTCGGTATGGGTGAGGGCTGCACGGTAGGAAACATCGACCCACTTGTTCAGGTTCCAGTCGAGTTTGACGTTACCTGCGATGGTGGTGAGGTCGTTGAACTTGAGGTTACCGTTGTCCTTGCGATACCTGAAGGAGGTGTAGGCCTTGAGCTTGTCGGAGCCGCCGCTTATGGACACGTTGGCTTCGGAGAAGTTTCCAAGACGGGAAATCTCATCGACCCAGTTGGTGTTGACATTCATTGCTTCTGCGGTCGTAATGGGATGCACGGTACAAGGAAGCTGGCTGTTGGTGATGCTTACGTCGAAGCCGGGAAGCCCGAGGGTGTTGTGGATTGCCATGTTGGCGATCTCGAACCATTCGGTGGTGTTGGCGAAGCCGATGTCGGCGTGGGCCCACTGGGAAACACCGGCCTTGAGGTCGACGGAGACCTTGGCTGCGCCGGACTTGCCGGACTTGGTGGTGACGACGATGACGCCGTTAGCGGCGCGGGAACCGTAGATTGCGGTAGCGGCGGCATCCTTCATGACCTGGATCGACTCGATGTCGTTAGGGTTGAGCATGCCGATGACGCTCTGCTGGGTTTCACCGTCATAGGATTTATCCATAGCGCTGCTCTGAACGGGAATTCCATCCACTATCCAGAGAGGATCGGTGTCGCAAGAGAGGGAACCGACACCACGGACTTTGATCTGCTGGGGAGCACCGGGAACACCGTTGGCGGAGTTGACCTGTACACCTGCGGCCATACCCTGAAGGGTGGATTCGAGGGATACGGGATTCACCTTGGCGAAGTCGTCAGCCTTGATGGTGCTGACGGAACCGATGTAATCGCGCTTCTTGGCAGTACCGTAACCGATGACGATCACGTCTTCAAGAACCTCTCCGTCTTCCTCGAGAGTGACGTTGATGACGCTCTGTCCTGCGACGGCGACTTCCTTGGTCACATATCCGATGATGGAGTACACGAGAACATCGTTCTCGGATGCTTTGATGGAGTAGGTGCCGTCAACTTCGGCAGCTGTTCCATTGAGGGTACCTTTGACGAGCACGTTCGCACCGGGAAGGGGAGCGCCTGCCGCATCGACTATGGTACCGCTTACAGTTTTGATTGCGGACGCGCTCCTGTTCTGGGCCGAAGCCTGGAAGGAAAGAAGCGTCATCATAGCAACCATGAGTGCCGGAATGACCGACTTTCTCAATTGTAATGGTTTCATTAGATAGTTAATTGGTTTATTAATGTGGAATTTGGTGTCAATTATCGTAATGGTTGTCGCAAAGATAATCAGCAATTCTAAAAAATGAAAGAAAAATGTAATTTTTTTCAACTATTCTTCATTTTGTTCATTTTTCTTCATTTTGATTATTTTTTTTGTCATATTTGCGGAAGCTAAAACGAGAGCAATGTCCAAAAGAACCACAATCAGGGAGATTGCCGAATTGGCCGGCGTATCCCCGGGTACTGTTTACAAGATTCTTCACGACAAGGGAAACGTATCCAACAGAAGCAAGGCGGCAGTCGATAAGGTGCTGGCCGCTACCGGTTATGCGTCGGATGAGTATTTTGCTGCAACTGCCAAAGCTTGCCGCATTGCAGTACTCGCGCCCGCATATACTATAGGTGACTATTGGTCCAGGATCTACGAAGGCATCAAGGTGGCCGTCAAGCAGTCCGGATATCCCGGAGTCAGCCTGGATTTCTTCTACTACAACCAGTTCGATGTGTATTCCTGCCTTGCGGCCCACAGATTGCTGCTGGAGAAGAAACCTGATGCGGTGATAGTCGGCACCATCTTCCTCGAGGAAACGATGGACTTCTGTTTGTCTCTCGAGGAGGCTTCCATTCCTTACGCCTTGGTGGATTCCAATCTCGAAGGTCTCCATCCGCTTGCCATATTCGCCGCCGACCAGCTCTCCGCCGGCAAGGCAATGGCCCACCTGCTTACTGCCTCCACCCGGCCCGGCAGCAAGCTGGCCGTGTTCGAAAGCAAACGCAGCGGGGCGCGTTTTTCGGTCAACTCGATGGTCAGGAGGGACGGTTTCATAGATTTCTTGAAGGCAGCCGGCAGAGAAAAAGACCTGATAGAAACCTGCTATACTTCCACCGTCCCTTCTGAAAACGAGGATGCCATCCGGCGCCTGCTGGAAGATCACAAGGAGATAGAAGGCATCGCGGTGCTGAATTCACGTGGAAGCTCCATCGCCGAGGTCCTGGACAAGCTGGGACGTAAGGACATCAAGCTGATATCCTTCGATATGACGATGCAGAATGTAGAGTTCCTGCGCAAGGGAAATATCTCCGCCTTGCTTTGCCAGCACCCGTACTGGCAGGGATTCGAAGCAGCCTCCACCTTGATACGCCACCAGATACAGGGAAAGGAGCCCGCTTCGGTGCTGAACCTCCTTTCCATCGACATAGTCTTGAAGGAAATAGTAGATTTCTACAAAGACAACGGTAGTTAGCAAGAAGTCCCTTTAAAACAACGGAATATGCATATAAATAAGATCATCGGTGCCGTTTCAGCTGTCCTGCTGGTATTCGGCACTTCATCGTGCTGCCCGAAGGAAAGCCATCCCAGGGCGGACCACGTCATTTTCATCGGCATAGATGCTATGAGCGCCATCGGCATACAGAGGGCGCACACCCCCAACTTCAACAGGATGATAGAGAACGGAGCGGTTTCCGTGCACAGCAGGTGCGTCAGGGAAAGCTCCAGCAGCCAGAACTGGATGTCTATGGTGAGCGGCGCTCCCATCGAGATACACGGAGTGTTCAGCAACAACTGGAATCCGGGCAACCCCGGCAATATGCCCGCCGCCATCAAGAACAAGGTAGGCCTTTATCCCACCATATTCGACCACATCCGTGCCCAGAAACCCGACTACAAGCAGTATTGCTACATAGAGTGGACCGGGGAGACGAGGATGTACGATATGTCCGTGTTCGACAAGGCCGTGGTCCGCGGCCGTACCCCCGGAATCGAGAACTACCGCGATGTGTTCGATGCAGCCTTCAGCGATTATCTCCAGGACCGTCCCGAGTTTATGTTCGTCTCGGTGGACGTGGTGGACCATTACGGCCATACCTACGGGCATGAGTCGCAGGAATACTTCGACAAGATTACCGAAGTGGATTCCCTCGTGGGCAGCTTTGTCAACACCCTCGAAGAGAAGGGCTGGATGAAGAATACAGTAATAATAATCACTGCCGACCACGGCGGAATAGCCTACGAGCACGGCGGGGATACCCTGGCCGAATTCGAGATTCCCATCTTCGTCTATGGCAAGGGCGTCACTAAGGGTAAGCTGATGAAGCACGTCAGCATGATCTACGATACCGGTGCGACTGCCGCAGCCTTGCTGGGCGTGGAGCTCCCTTGGGAATGCAGGGGCAAGTTCCTCTACGAAGCCTTCGAGCCTTCGGACGGCAGCGTCTATGTGCCTGCGCCCCTGGCCCATCCTTTCCAGGGTGCCGCCAAAGACGGAGTCGTGCTGACTGTAGATGATCCGGATGCAAAGATCTACTACACCTTGGACGGTTCCGAACCCGACGAAAACAGCACTCCCTACGAAGGCCCCGTCAAGCTTACCCAGGCGGCCAATCTCCGCTCCATAGCATACAAGAAGGGATGCCCCAGCGTGGTCGCCAGCAATTACTTCTATCCCGAAGGACAGCTCGCCCCCATAGCCTATAAGATCTATTACAATGTGATGGAAGAGTCGATGCCGGACTTCACCAAATTCGGCCGCGCCGATGCCCAGGGCTATTGCAACCACTTCCTGCTCAGCGAATTCGACGTCAACGAACTCGACCACTTCGCCATACTCTTCACCTCCAATTTCATTGCGGAGAAGGATGGCACCTATCGCTTCGAAATCACCGTGGACGACTGGGCCCGCCTTTACATAGACGGCAAACTCATAGTCACCGGCCATTCCGTATCCCATCCCACGTTCGGAAAGGTGGACCTGAAGGCCGGCAGCCACAAGATCAAGCTCGAATACTATGAGCACTCCAAGACCCAGTGCCTCGATATGAAATACAATGTGGACGGAGGCCCTCTATGGCCCGTTTTCCCAACCGTGCTTGAAAGATGAACAGAACTTACGCATTCGTCATAGCGTTGTCTTTGTCCGCCTGCATGCTAGTTTCGTGCAGGCTGGACAAAGGCATTAAGCAACTCTCTTACGTTGATACGCTCATCGGTACCGAGGGCACGGGTACCCAGTACGGGGGGATGATGCCCATGGCCGGCGTGCCGTTCGGCTCCATCCAATGGGTCCCTATGACCCGCCTGACCGAGGTCGGAGTGCTAAGCTTCAACGAGGCGGACACACTCCTGCTCGGTTTCATAGGCACCCGTCAGCCCGCCATATGGATGGGCGAGTGGGGCCAGGTCTCGTTCCAGCCTCAGTGCGGGGATGCTCCCGTTCTCGGATACGGGGAGAGGGGACAGAAGATAGAGAGTCAGGAATATACCCCTTACTGCGGAAAAGTCACAGCCGGAGGCATACGTACCCGCTATGCCGGTGCCGACCATTCTTCCATCTATGAGATTTCTGCCGCGAACCATATAGTAATCGATGCCTCCCGCAAATGCGAGGGCAACAGGACCAACCCTGCGGCACTTCCCGGACATCTCGAGTTCTCGGCGGACGGCAGGAGTGCCTTTGGCTGGAACAGCGACATGTTCGACGGTCAGCATACCAGCCCCAAACCCAATTTCAAGGGATACTTCTATATGGAGTTCTCCCGGCCCGCAGTGGCCACAGAGGTGCTGGATGACCTTGGCGACGCGTGCCACGGTTATGCCAGCTTTGGCACGGCCGCAAAGCCCCTTACCATAAAGGTAGGCGTATCTTTGCTGAGCGTGGAGCAGGCAAAGGCAAATCTTGCCGCCGAAATCGGAAGGAAGGGCGTAAGTCAGGTGGCCAAGGAGTCCAGAAAGGCCTGGGCCGAGCAGTTCGGCAAGCTCTGCATAGATGCCGACGACGATGTGAAGACCATTTTCTACACCGGCCTCTACCACGCCCTGCTTTATCCGAGGCGTATCGACGAGGACGGCAGGTACTATTCCGCGTTCGACGACAGCATACACGAAGGCAAGATGTACAACTGCTGGTCGATGTGGGATACCTACCGCGCAGAGCATCCGCTTCTCTGCCTGGTAGTGCCCGAGCGGGTGGATGAAATGATGCAGAGCCTGGTGGAGATGTATCACGAGGGCGGATGGCTCCCTAAATGGCCGAATCCCTGCTACACCGGCATAATGATAGGCTCTCCCGCGGAAACCATACTTGCGCAGGCCTGGACCGAGGGATTCCGCGGTTTCGACCTGGCGGAAGCCTATGCTGCCGTGAAGAAGAACGCCACCGTTCCCCAGCCTACCGACATGGAGTTCATGTGGGAAGACAGGGGCAACTTCGGCGACACTCCCGAAACCCGCGGCGGCCTTACCCGTTATCAGACGATAGGTTACGTGGCGGGCGACGAAACACGGGAATCCGTGTCGCGCACCCAGGACTTCGGCCTGCAGGACCTTGCCGCGGCCATCCTTGCCGATGCGGCAGGTTATCCCGAGGATGCGGATTATTTCCGCGCTCGTTCTTTCAACTACCGTAATCTCTGGAATGACGAGCAGAAACTTTTCCTTCCCAGAAGCGCTTCCGGAGAGTGGATGGAGCCCCGCCGACGTCATTATTGCGAATGCACACAGTGGACTGCCCAGTGGTGCGTGCCTTACGATGTCGACGGAGTCGTGGAACTCATAGGTGGCCGCGATGAATACGAGGCCCGTCTGGACAACTTCTTCGAAACCCTTTTCTGGGTACCGGAAAGAGGCAACAAATCCATACACGGCAACGAACCCAGCCATCATATCGCCTATCTCTACAACAGGATCGGGCGTCCGGAAAAGACACAGGCCAGGGTACGGGAGATAATGTCCCGGTCTTATTCCACCGGCCGCAAGGGCTTCGACGGTAATGAAGATTGCGGGCAGATGAGTGCCTGGTACATACTTTCTTCGCTTGGCCTCTATATGCTCAATCCGGCCGACGGCTGGTATGAGATCGGGGCTCCCTGCGTGCGGGAAGCTACCTTGACCATAGGGAAGCCCTACACTCCCGCAAAACTGCACATAACGGTGCGTAACCTTTCTCCCGACAACACTACGGTAAAAAGCGTAAGCTTCAACGGAAAAGCCATCGAAGACTGGCGCATACACCATAACGAGCTGATCAAGGGAGGCGAACTTGAATTCATTTATTAATCCAAATATTCATATGAAAAAGATATTGTTGGTTATAGCCCTCGCATTCCTTTGCTCCGCAGCAGGAGCAAAGTCCGACAAGAAGGGCCCCAGTTTCAATGCAGATGGCACTTTCAAGGTGCTTCAGTTTACCGATACCCATATCCGCACTTTCAATGTCGAGGAAGCGCAGGAGGTATATGACAGGATAGACCATATGGTGAAGGCCGAAAAGCCCGACCTGATAGTTTTCACCGGCGACGTCATCCTCGTCAAGCCTGCCGCACCCGAGTGGAACAGGCTGGTAAAGGCCCTGGATTCGTACGAGATTCCCTGGGTCATAGTGTATGGTAACCACGATGCCGAGCAGAATATCTCCCGTGCGGAGATGTCATCCATAGTAGTATCCGGAAAGTACACCTTGAACACCCTTAACGAGGCGGGCGAACTCGCCGACCTGGAGATTCCTGTCGTGGGCAGCAACGGAAAGGACATTCCTTTCTATGTCTATGCGATGGATTCCCACGACTATGCCTGGATCAACGGCGAGAGGTATTATGCCTGGTTCACCGACGCCCAGGTACAGTGGCTGCGCAACTGCTGCCTTGCCAGGACCGATGCGGAAGGCAAGGTGGCCCCTTCGATGGCCTTCTTCCATATTCCCTTGCGTGAATACATCGATGCCTGGTCCGGGGAGGAGAATCCTCGCGAGGAGGCTGCCGACAATGGTCTTACCTGGGGCGTCCGGGGCGAGAAGATATGCGCCGGAGCGGTCAACAGCGGAATGTTCGCCGCAATGCTCGAGACGGGCAGCGTGATCGCAACGTCCGTGGGCCACGACCACTGCAATGACTTCATGGCCGCTTACCACGGGATACTGCTTTGCTATGGGCGTTTCTCCGGTGGCGATACCACCACGAATTATCTGCCTCACGGAGCCAAGATCTTCAAGTTCTTCGAGGGAACCCGCAACCTCGAGACCTGGGTGCGCGAGGATGACGACCGCATAATGTTCCACGGATTCTACGATGGCAAGAAGATTACCCACGCCAAGCGTAACACCCGCCTTCCTTTCGGTACCTGGTTCGATATAGATATCGCGAAATGAGACATCTGCTGATCTCCATCCTGCTGATCTTCTCCATTTCCCTTTCCGCAAAGGGGCCGGTCAGCCGCGGGCACGGATATGTGGACCTGGGGCTTTCCGTCCGTTGGGCGACCTGCAACCTGGGTGCTTCTTCTCCCGAAAAGGCCGGGAACTATTATGCCTGGGGCGAAACTGAGCCCAAGGATTCCTGTACGGTGTGGAACTACCGCTGGTGCGAGGGTTTCTTCTGGGACCTGCGCTTTACCAAGTATGGCGAGGTGGATGGCAAAGTGGTGCTAGAAAGCAGCGACGATGCCGCTACGGCAGCCTGGGGAGGGAAGTGGCGTACTCCTACCCACGAGGAGCAGGAGGAGCTCAGGACCGCTTGCAAATGGACTTGGTGCGATGATTACAAGGGTAGTGGCGTATGCGGTTATCTGGTGGAGAGTGAGATTTCCGGCTATGAGGGCCGCAGCATTTTCCTTCCTGCCGCAGGGGACAAGCTTGGCACTGCCGTAAGGAGCTACGGTGTACGCGGCTACTATATGTCATCTACGATTGTTCCGGGGCACGACCATGGTGCGTGCTACTTGCTTTTCGAGAAGGGTAGCAAGGACTGGATGTACTGCTACCGCTACTACGGACAAACCGTCCGCCCGGTCCTGTCCAAATAGTTCGTTCGTCGGTGCTTCCGCTGTGGGCGGTAGTTGCCTCTGAGAGGACTCCGCTCACTGCGTTCGCTCCGGCCCCTCCCATCGTCATCCGCGTCATCGCTGCGCGATAACTTGCTGCCGACGGGCCCCTCCCCCTGCCCCTGTCCGGGGGTGGACAGGCCTCTCAGAGGCAACTACCGCCCGCAGCGCTGCACCCCCGCGCTTCGAGGCGTGGATGAAAGCCGTATAGACGGTAGAGAATACATGCCAGAGCCTAGGATCAGGGGCCCGTCAGGCAGCAACCGCTGGCGGACGTGTCCACCCCCGGACACGGGCAGGGGGAGGGGCCCGCAAGATACGAGTTCCGCGTTCCGCGGGACGAAGGAGATTGTGGGAGGGGCCGGAGTGAAGGACGCCGAAGGCGGCCGAACGGAGTTCCGCCAGCGGTTGACTGCCTGACGGCCCGGAAGCCTGGAAATTAAGATGCCGTTCAGTTGACTTCCTGGCCGTCTACCGTTATGTCGTTGAGGCGCAGGCCTTCCACGTCGTCAAGGATGAATAGCGGCCGCGTATCGGGCTTTATGAAGCTGAGGTGGAGCCCGTCTATGGAAATGCCCCTTATGTGGCGCAGATAGGCCCCTTTCGCAGGCAGAGGACCAAACATCTTATACTCGGGATACTTCTCCACCTCTTCGGGCACATCAGCAGGCGCCTGCACATCCTCGGGGCTGAGCCCGCCCTGGAACTGGATGTTGATATTCCGCAGCGTCACGTCCTCTATGCAATAACCGGGAATGCCGGAAATCAGTATGGGGTAGCGGGGATCCGCATCGCTGACGTTGAGGTCGCTTATCCTTATCCTCCTGAGGGCTCCGACCGGAGTACCTTCAGGACTGCGCATACGGGCTCCTAGGCGGAAGAAAAGGGGAGAATTGGTGCCTTTGATGGAAATGTTGTTGAAGGTAACGTCTTCGAGTATGCCACCGTCCACGGTCTCGAGAAATATGCCTCCGCTGTTTTTCAGTATGCAGTTGGTGACCGTGATATCGCGGAATCCGCCGCTGGATTCGGTGCCGAACTTGATGCGCCCGCGGCCTATTATCTTGAAGGGAGGCCTCACCGCACGGTCGGGCGACCAGCTGTGGCCGGGCTTGTCGTGGGGAATGAGGTTGGTGTTGGCAAGCATCGTCCCTTCCTTGTAACCGGTAACTATGCAGTCCGAAATCACCACCTCTTCGGTGTCCTTGAATTTCCCTAGGGCGTAGGAAGCCTTTAGGCAGATGGCATCGTCCCAGGGGCAATTCAGGCGGCAGCCCTTGATTATGACGTTCCTGCAGCAGTCTATGTCGAATCCGTCGCGCTGGGTGTCTACCACCAGGTTGCTTATAAGCATATTGTCCACTCCTGTGGCCAGCAGGGCGAAATGCCCGCACATATACATCGTGAAGTCCTTCAGGGAGACATTCTTGCAGTCCTTGAGCACCAGGGCCTTGTTGCCCCTGAGGGGGGCAGGCTGGGCAAGAGGATCATCTCCATAGCCCGGCACCAGGCCGCTTCCGTCTATCATGCCCTCGCCGCTGATGGTTATATCCTCCAGGCCGATTCCCCATATGAAGGAATTCTTGAAGTGCGAATGGCCATAGTCCTGATATTCCTTTCCGAACTCGAAAGGCTCGGCGAGGTCGTAACCCTCGCTTGCAGTGGGCTCTGCCGCAAGCAGCACTGCGCCTTTTTCCAGATACAGATGCACGTGGCTTGCGAGATGCACGGAATAGCTGGCGTAGCGCCCGGCCGGGATATAGACCATGCCTCCGCCGTCGGCTGCTGCTGCCGCTATGGCGGCGTTGATTGCCGGGGAGTCGATGGTGGTACCGTCGCCTTTGGCTCCGTAATCTTTTACGTTGTGGACTGCGGCCGGGGCAGATACCAGGGTCAATGCCAGTATGGCAAGGGTAAGTATGCTTTTTTTCATCTTGATTATAGTTTTATCCATTCAGGGGCGCCCTGCTTGTCTTCCCACCATATGCCTTGATTGTAGTTGAGGCCGGGGGAGAGCTTGAGCAGGCGGCATCCGTGAGGCGCAACTTCGGTTTCGAAGGCGTCTCCTTCAAATCGCTCGCCGGGATGAAGGACCGTTATGTCCTGCTGCCTCCAGAGGTCGCGGACAGTCTGCGGTTCCACCATCATGTAGTTGAGCTCACCTATCTTGAATCCCATCTTTACGGGTTTGTCGCTGATGTTGAACAGGGCGACAACCAGCGAACCGTCTTCGAGGGGTTTGTGGTACACCACCGTGCTGTCGGACTCGGAAACCCTTGCGGCGGGATAGCCCAGGGCATCCTGGTTGACATCTATCACCTCGTTGTTCGTCAGAAGGCTGAGGGTGAAATCGTCGATGGATGCGAGGTCGCAGCCTATCAGCAGGGGAGAGCAGAGTATGGCCCACAGCGTCATGTGGGTGTACTGCTCGTCCGGAGTGAGCCTGCAGGCCCGGGTGTACCCTTCTCCCTTGGAAAAGTCGCACACGCTGCCTATCTCCAGCATATCCGCATCGGGCCAATGTCCGGGGCCGGTATATGCCGCCCAGCGGTCCATAATGGTGAAGCCTATGCGGTAGACGGACTCCCAGAGGTCTTTTATGTCGCTGGAGGTCCTCCAGGAGTTGGATAGCTTGACGTACGCATCTCCCAAGCCTATGGGGGCGCGGTTCGAAAGGCTTAGGGCTATGCTGCGGCCGGTCTTGTCCAGGGCTTCGCGCATGGCCTTTATGCTGTAGTAATCGTTGGGATGCCAGTCGTATTTCAGGAAATCGACGCCCCATCTGCCCCATTGGCGGGCATCCTGCTCGACGAAGAGATATCTGCCGTGGTAGCGCATCTTCTCCCAGGAACCCTTGACTTTGTCATCTTCCGGAGTGCTGATGTAGGCATTGTATTCGTCGGCTTTGCCGGAATCTATCCACCAATAGCGCCCTTCGGGATTGCAGGCGCTGGAACCGGGGGTGCCGCCGGGACACATCGCCCAGGGACTGGAGTAGATGCCGAATTTAAGGCCGCGCTTATGCACGGAATCGGCAAGGGCCTTCATGTCGGGGAACTTGCTGTTGGGCTGGAGTGCCAGATCTTCGCCCCGCCTTTCGAACTGCCATCCGTCGTCGATGTTGATGTATGACCAGCCGTACTGGTCGAGGCCTTTCTCGATGAACGCATTCAGCGAACTCAGGACCTTCTCGTGACTTACCGTCCTGCGCCAGCAGTTCCATGAGTTCCAGCCCATCGGAGGGGTGAGGCAGAGTTTTTCGCCTATGACTATCTTGAACTCCCTGCTGTCCGAGCCGCGGGCGTTGCTGGCCGTGAAAGTGACTTTCCAGGTTCCTTGCTTGCGGACCTTCCCGCTGATGATTCCTGTGTTGCGGTCGAGCTTCAGGCCCTTGGGAAGGCCTTTGGCGCTGAAGGTCATAGGCCTCTGCCCGGTAGCCGGTATCTTGTATAGGAAGGGAGTCCCGGGGTAGTTCCCATAGACTTTCGGCCCGTTGATCCTGGGGGCCGCCGGGGCCTTGGGGGTAAGTATGTACCTGCTGTAATCGGTCTGCTGAGCTGCAAGGGACAGGCAGCAGGACAGGAACAATAATACTGAAACTATCTTCTTAATCATGTCAGCCAGGGTTTATGAGCCGAAAAGGACGGCGGCGAGGAATAAGATGATTCCCAGCAGCAGGTAGAATAGGCCGGCATAAAGCACGTAGTAGAGAGCCGTCTTCAGCGTCAGTTTGACCGACTGCTTGAAAGAGATGCCGAACAACTGCATGTAGTCTATTATCAGAAGCGCACATATGACCCAGATGGGCAGTGCGTAATCCTTGCCGAAACTTATCAGCAGCGACAGGAACATGAATATGCAGAACTGGCACAGGACGTAAGCCGACATTGCCGCCGCTCCGGAAACGCTTATCTTGTACTTCCGCAGGCATAAGGCGAACAAAAGCCATAGCAACAGGAAGCGCCCCAGGAACAAGGGAATACCTTTGCTGCGGAGGTCTCCTTCGATCGCGGCGAGCGATTTCTTCCACGCAGTATCGGCCAAGTCCGGATGAAGGTCAAGCTTGGTGATTATGAATGCGCTCTTGAACATGGTAAGGAAACTCTGGGCGACCCTGTCTCTGCGTTTTGCCACGTTGATGCTGTCGAGCTGGATATCGACCTTGAGATGCTCCCTTTCTATCAGTCTGTCACCCACCGGGTCCTTGAAATCCGACGGCTTGACTATCGCCAGCACCAAGGTAAATACCGAGTAGAAAACCAGCAAGGCGGTAAGTGGCGCCAGGTAGCTCTCGTGCTTTCCGCGCAGGATGTAGTCCCTCATCAGATATCCCGGCCTCAGGAGCAACTGCGAGAAGGTTCTCTTGGAATCGTCGTTGAGGAAGGGAATGATGGCTTCCCTGGTGCCCATGTAAACCCCGTTCCCTTTCTTGCGGGCGCGGCGCTCCTTGCGGGGCTTGCGGACTTTATGCCAGGGAATATATCCTAATTCGCAATAGATGGAATATAAGCGGGTCAGCGCTTTCAATTTTCGTTTCATATACTCTTACAAAGATACAAAGATGTTTTGTATATTTGTAATGATGAATCCATTACTCTCGGAAATGTTTTCCCACGCCGATCCTTCGCAGGTCGAAGGTCTGATGCGCTTCTTTAAAACCGGCCCCGGCCAATATGGCGAAGGGGACAAGTTCCTGGGCATAAAAGTGCCCGTAACCAGGGAGGTGGTGAAAAGATGCTGGCGTGAGACCGGCTTTCCGGAATTGGAGGAATGCATCACCAGCGGGTACCACGAAATCCGCCTGTCGGCCCTGCTGACCCTGGTGCAGATATTTTCCCACGCAAAAAAGGACGAGGAGCTTCAGAAGAAGTGCATAGACTTCTATCTGGCCCATACCTCATACATCAACAACTGGGACCTGGTAGATCTTTCCTGCTACCCCTTGCTGGGGGAGTGGCTGTTGGATAAGGACCGCAGCCTGCTATACGAGCTCGCAAGGAACGGGAAAACCCTCTGGGAGCAGCGCATAGGCATTGTGAGCACCATGACTTTCATACGCCACGGCCAGACCGCGGACACTTTCGCAATCGCCGACATACTGCTGCATCATCCCCACGACCTCATCCACAAGGCTGTAGGCTGGCTGCTTCGCGAGGCTGGTAAAAAGGACAAAGCTGCCTTGGTGGCATACCTGGAACCCAGGAAGGGCGGTATGCCAAGGACAATGCTGCGGTATGCGGTCGAGAGATTTCCAGAAGAAGAACGCAAAAAACTGATGACTATCTGATATGAAAAGACTGTTTCTTTTGCTGGCCTTGTGCCTGGGGGCCGTCTGCGCCCGGGGGCAGGAGTGGCACGACGCCGAATCGATGCACGTTTTCGGCAAGGCCGTAGAGAATACCAAGACCCATTATTCCCGGCTTCCGGAGGATATTGACGCCATCGCAAGGAAAGACCTGCGGAAACTAGGCCAGGATGCCGCCGGTTTGTATGTGGAGTTCCGCACCGATACTCCCGAGCTGCACGTGAGATGGACTTCGGTCAAGAAGCTCACGATGTCGCATATGGCATCCGTGGGCTCCCGCGGAGTGGACCTGTATGCCTATACCGACAATGGATGGCGCTTCGTGACCAGTGCCCGCCCGGCCCTGGATTACAACGAAACTACTCGCTGCATGGTAAAGAAGATGGATGCAGGCTACAAATACTTCAGGATGTATCTCTCGTTATACGACGGGATATCCAAACTGGAGATAGGAATCCAGCCCGGATATGAGTTCATACCCGTGGACGCTCCTAAACGCGAAGCCCCTGTAGTTATGTATGGCACCAGCATCCTTCAGGGAGGATGCGTCACACGTCCCGGAATGGCCGCCACGAATATCATAGGCCGGCTGCTGGGCCGCGAGGTGGTGAACCTGGGTTTCAGCGGCAATGCCCGGCTCGACCCCGAAATCGCCACCCTTATGGCAAGGGTGGAGGACCCGGCCCTCTTCGTACTGGACAATGTGCCAAACGACAGTCCGGAACTGATCCGAGAGAAGGGGATGGCTTTCGTGAAGATACTGCGCGACGCACATCCGGACGTGCCCATCATATTCCTCGGGATGGTCCACTATACCCACGACTTCGTGAGTTCGGCATCATATGCCGACATCGAACGCCGCAATGCCGCCCAGAGGGAGCTCTATGAGCAGCTTGTCGCCGCCGGAGACAAGGAGGTTTACTTCCTTCCCGGCGAAGGCCTGATAGGGGATGACGGAGAGGCAATCGTGGACTATGTCCATCAGACCGACCTAGGTCAGCTTAGATATGCCCGGAACTTCGTCGCTTTTCTTGAAAAAGAGGGAATAAAGTTTTAATTTTGGAATATGGAAACCACAGAACAACTTAGAAATATAACCGGCCATTTCGCCATAGAAGGCAATGTGCTGGATATCAAGGCTCTGGGTAACGGCCTCATCAACGATACCCTGCTCGTAGTAACCGACGGCCCCGACAATTATGTGCTCCAGAGAGTGAACAACTCCATCTTCAAGGACGTCGATCTGCTTCAGCACAACATCGACTGCGCCACCGCGCACATACGCCGCAAGCTGGAGGCCGCCGGAGAGAAGGACATAGACCGCAAGGTGCTAAGGTTCCTTCCTTGCAAGGAGACGGGAAAGAGTTACTGGACGGATGGCAAGTCCTACTGGAGGGTATCCGTCTTCGTGCGTGACGCCTATACCTACGAGACGGTGGACCCGAAGTATTCTTACTTCGCCGGAAAGGCCTTCGGCGCATTCGAAGCCATGCTGTCCGATATCCCGGATACTTTGGGGGAGACCATTCCCGACTTCCACAATATGGAACTCCGTGCCCGCCAGCTGCACGAGGCTGTGGAGGCTGACAAGGCCGGACGTATGGCCGAACCCGAGGTGCAGGCCATACTCGCCGACCTGAAGCCTTACGAGGAAGAAATGTGCAAGGCGGAGCGCCTGTACCGCGAAGGGAAACTCCCCAAGCGCATTTGCCACTGCGATACCAAGGTGAACAATATGATGTTCGATGCCGACGGCAACATACTCTGTGTCATAGACCTGGACACCCTGATGCCTTCGTTCGTATTCTCGGATTTCGGGGATTTCCTGCGCACTGCGGCAAACACCGTAGCCGAGGATGATCCTGCGGTGGAAAAAGTGGATTTCAAGATGGATATCTTCGAGGCTTTCGCGAAGGGCTACCTGGAGTCCGCCCGCAGCTTCCTGACCCCCGTGGAAATCGAGAACCTGCCTTACGCAGCCTGCCTCTTCCCTTATATGCAGGCCGTGCGCTTCTTCACGGACTATATCAACGGAGACACTTACTACAAGATAAAGTACCCCGGGCACAATCTGGTGCGCACCCGCAATCAGGTGGCATTGTTCCACGCCGCCCTTGCCAAGGTGCCTCAGATGAGGGAGATCATAGCTTTGGCCACTGCCTGAGAAGCACCGCTGCCGCCCAGTTCCTCACGGATCCGGGCGTAGTCGTCCAACATCCGCTGCCTGTAGGGGACATCCTCGATGAGGCGGCGGATTTCTTTTCCGGCCTCCTCTGCCGTGAAATCGAACTGTATCAGCTCGCGGAAGGCTAACTTGTCGAGTATGAGGTTCCCGAGGGAGATGTATTTGATGTGGTCCAGCACGCGCAGGGCGTACTTGGCCAGCAGGGCCGTCAGCAGGGTGGTGCTCCAGCAGACTACCTGGGGAGTGCCGATAAGGGCTGCTTCCAGCGAGGCAGTGCCGCTGTTTATGAGGGCGGCCTCGGCGTACTTAAGTACGTCGTAGGTGCGGCCGAAAATCACTTTTATGTAGTCCCTGCCGCCTATGTATTTTCCGTAGTCCTCGATGGAACGGGAAGGGGCCCCGGCCACTATGAATTCGTAATCTGCATATTCGGGCAGAGCGTGCAGCTCGTCTGCCATCTTCACGGCGTTCGGCATAGTGTGGGATATCTCCCCCTTGCGCGAACCTGCCAGTATGGCTATGTATTTCTTCCCGGAGGGATTCTCGTATCTGTGGTTATCTACCGCATCTATTAGCGGGTTGCCCTTGTAGATGAAGGGTACATCCCTGGATTCGAAGTAGGGAATCTCGAAGGGGAAGACTATGAAGAGCTTATCTACCCAGGCCTTGAGCTTGCGGTTCCTGCCTTCGCGGGAGGCCCAGGTCTTGGGGGCGATGTAGTAGAAGACCCGCACTCCGTTCTCGTGGCAGAAGCGGGCTATCTTCATATTGAATCCGGGATAGTCTATGAGTATGACCACATCCGGCTTCCAGGCAAGTATGTCCGCCTTGCAGTCCCTCAGGTTGCGGCTGATCTTCCCCAGGCTGCGGAGCACGTCGGTGGCGCCCATCACGGCGGTTCCCTTGTAGTCACGCACCTTGGTGCCGCCCACGGCTTCCATCATCCCTCCGCCCCAGAATCGTATCACTGCGGAAGGGTCCTCGGCATAGAGTCCCTTCATCAGATTGCTTCCGTGCAGGTCCCCGGAAGCTTCGCCGGCTATAAGGTAGTACTTCATATCAAAAGTCGCTTTCCATTCCGAGGGCCTTCAGGCGGGCGTTTTCCCCTAGGTCGTGGCTTAGCAGCCGGTGGCAGGAGATGGTCGCATAGCCTTGGGCGAGCAGATTTATGTCCGCTTCGGGATCATCCGCCGAATCGTTTACAATGTCGCCGGCCATCATAAAGCGCACCTCTCCCTCTTCCACCTTGGGGAACTGGCCGGCTTCGCTGCCGAACTTCTCCCTCACGAGCCTGCGGAACAGGTCCTCGTCGAAGGGGATGAATTCGTTTTTCCAGCGTAGCAGGGCTTCCTTTGCCATCCTTATCCCTTTCAGGCGGGATGCGGACAGATTGGGGAAGTTTACGTTATATACGGTGCCGAAGGCCTTGTTGCCCTCTTTCAGGAGTTTCTCGAAGATGGCGGGGAAGAAGGCCTCGACCGCGCTGAAATCCGCATCCGGATCGAAAGCGTCCAGCGATACGGCTACCGTGGGTATGCTGGCCAGGGCACCCTCGCAGGCGGCTCCTATGGTGCCGGAATAGAGATAGGCCGTGCCATAATTACCGCCGTGGTTGATTCCGCTCACCACCACGTCCGGCTTTTCGGGAGGGAAGATGTTGTCGATTCCGAATTTGACGCAGCTGGACGGGGTGCCGTCGACATACCACCACTGCACTCCGTCTTCTTCGCCGAGATACTTGGTAGCAATGGGGCCCTGGCCGAGGTTTACCGCCATAGACATACCGCTCTGGGTCCTTTTGGGGGCTACTACGGTGATCTGGCCGTAAGGTTTCAGTATGTTGACCAGGGTTTTGATTCCTTTGGCGGTGAAGCCGTCATCGTTTGTCACAAGTATTCTCATCCGGGATTCGTTTTATGCAAAGATAGTTCATATTTGTTATATTTGCGTCCTCAGATTTCAAGATTCTATGGATAGAAGGAAATTTTTGGAAAGCATTGCTGCCCTTGGGGTCAGCAGCACCTTGCTGGCTTCTCCCGCAGCCGCCAGGCTCGCATCTTTGAGCCCCTCCCGCAAGAAGAAAGGCAAACTGACGGTCGACGAGGACCTGGTGTGCATCATCTCCGACCTGCATGTCAGGCCGGGGAAGTATCAGCAGCAGCATTTCGAAAAAACCGTTGAGGAAATACTTGCCTTGAATCCCCGTCCCAAGCGGGTAATCTGCCTGGGCGACGTGGCTTACCTGACCGGGAAACCCGAGGAATATGCGGTGGCCAGGGACCTGCTGGGCCGCCTGGAAGAGGCAGGGATGGAACTCACCATAACTATGGGTAACCACGACCGCAGGGCGAACTTCGCCGAGGCCTTCCCGGAAAAGGCCGCCGCGGCCGAACTGGGCCACAGGATGGTCTATACCGTCAAGACTCCTCAGGCCGATTTCATAGTGCTGGATTCCCTGCAGGAAGGGGAGAACCACGACAAGTGGATTACCCCGGGGGCGATCGACGACGAGCAGCGTGCGTGGCTGGAGTCCAAGCTGGCGCAGTATGCCGAAAGCGGAAAGCCCGTGTTCGTGATGGCGCATCATCCCGTGAACGAGACCAAGGTCGGAAAGCTGCTGATGAAGTGTCCGGCCTGCTGCGGATATATCTACGGCCATAATCATATCTGGAATTCCGGCTGGATACACAAGGATTACAAGACCCGCACTATGCTGCGCACACTGTGTATGCCTTCCACCGGGCATTGGGGGGATATAGGATTCGCACTGCTGAAGCTTGAAAAGGACAAAGCGGTGGCAAGTTTCGTCCAGAGGGAGTTTTTCTTCCCCAAACCATTGAAGGAAGGGGAGGATAAACCGGCTGTCTGGACGGCGCTGGAAGAGGAGCATAAAGATGCCGTGTGTGTTTTTCCTTATAATCTTTGATTTGCTCTAAAATTTTTGTAAATTTGCCGCGCTTTTCAGGAAAAGCCCTGAATTTGGTTGGAAATTGTTTAATACTTACAAAAATTTTCATATGAATAGAATTGCTATCAACGGTTTTGGCCGTATCGGTCGTCTGGCTTTCCGTCAGATGTTCGAAGCAGATGGTTACGAAGTAGTTGCCATCAATGACCTCACTAGTCCTAAAATGCTTGCTCACCTTCTCAAGTACGACACCGCCCAGGGTGGTTTCGCCGGCAAGTTCGGTGAGGGTAAGCACACTGTAGATTACAAGGACGCAGTCCTCGCAGAAGACGGCAAGACCGTAGTTACTCCTGGTTCCATCATCGTTGACGGCAAGGAGATCACCATCTATGCAAAACCCAACGCAGCCGAGCTCCCTTGGGGCGAGCTGAAGGTTGACGTGGTTCTCGAGTGCACAGGTTTCTACACCTCCAAGGCTAAGGCTTCCGCTCACATCGAGGCCGGCGCAAAGAAGGTCGTCATCTCCGCTCCTGCAGGAAATGACCTCCCTACCATCGTGTACAACACCAACCACAAGACCCTCACCCCTGCCGATACAGTTATCAGCGCAGCTTCCTGCACCACCAACTGCCTCGCTCCTATGGCCGACGCCCTTAACAAGTACGCCCCCATCCAGAGCGGTATCATGAGCACCATCCACGCTTACACCGGCGACCAGATGATCCTCGACGGTCCTCAGCGCAAGGGTGACCTCCGCCGCAGCCGCGCAGGTGCTTGCAACATCGTTCCTAACTCCACCGGTGCTGCCAAGGCTATCGGTCTCGTGATCCCCGAACTCAACGGTAAGCTCATCGGAAGCGCCCAGCGCGTTCCCACTCCTACCGGCTCCACCACCATCCTCGTGGCTGTCGTCAAGGGTAAGGATGTTACCGTAGAAGGCATCAACGCCGCTATGAAGGCCGCTTCCACCGAGTCCTTCGGTTACACCGAGGATCAGATCGTCAGCTCCGACGTCATCGGTATGAAGTTCGGTTCCCTCTTCGATGCAACTCAGACCATGGTCTCCAAGATCGACGACGATACCTATCAGGTTCAGGTCGTTTCTTGGTACGACAACGAGAATTCCTACACTTCTCAGATGGTCCGCACCATCAAGTACCTCGCAGAGCTCAAGTAATTTGAGTTAACCCTATAAAGGAGGCCGACTAAAATCACTTTTAGCCGGCCTTTTTTTTGTGGTGGCAGGCAGGGGCCCTAAGGAGGACTCCGCTTGCGAGTTTGTTAACTCGCTGCGCTCCGGCCCCTCCCAACGTATCCTGCGTAGTCTTCGACTACTTGTCTCCGTCGGGCCCCTCCCCCTATGCCTGTCCGGGGGTGGACAGGCCTCCTTAGGGCCCCTGCCTGCCACCATAGTCCAAAAGAGCCCAAATGGGATAGCATCTTGTTGGATATGCGGGCAGGGCGTCCAGTCCCTGGCGGACGTGTCCACCCCCGGACACGGGCAGGGGGAGGGGCCCGCAAGATGCGAGTTATCGCGCAGCGATGACGAAGAAGATTGTGGGAGGGGCCGGAGTGAGCGGAGCGAACGGAGTTCCGCCAGGGACTGGACGCCCTGCCGACTCTGAATAGCCGTTAATAATTGTCCAGATTCATCTGGGTAAGGATGTCCATGTGCACGAAGTGGTTCTTGTGCGCGGGGCGCTGGTTGCGGATGATGCAGTCTGCGAAGGTGGTGAGGGCGTTGTAAGCCTGCAGGGGGATGTGGCGGGTTACCAGCGCATCGATTATACCCTCCTTGAGGCAGGCGAGGTTCTTGTCCAGATCGTCGAAACCAATGACTATCCTGCCCTCCGAAGGATGCTTGCGCAGATATTCCCCGAGCAGATAGACTCTGGAATTAGTCATCGCTATATGCCTGATGCCAGGATGCTGCCCGAAGAAGGATTCCAGGGTGGAAAGTATGCTGCCTGGCTTTTCGGGGTCGATGAAGACCGTGTGTATCTTGCACTTCGGGAAGAAGTCCTCGATATAGTCCGAGAAGCCGTGTCGGCGCGGCCTGTTCGGGTCCGCCTTGTGGCTGGGGTCGCGCAGCAGGCGCACCAGAGCTATCTCCTCCGGATCCGTCCTGTTGGTAAGCAGCCAGGCCCCGAGGGCACCGCTCTTATAGGGATCGACACCGTAGTAGAGGGTATAGTCGAGCTCGTCTATCTTGTTGTCCACGAATGCGTAGGGTATGCCGCTGCCTTCCAGTTTCTTGCAGAAGGCGGTCACCTCCTCGCGGAAAACCGTGTTCATTATCACTCCGGCAGGCTTTTCGGATAGGATGGCCTCGCTTTCGCGGATGAACGAATCCACGTCCTGCTGGTCGTAGTGGTGTATGGTCAAGTTGATGTTGTAGGAAGAATAGTCCCTGGCGGCGGCTAGGAAGCCGTTATTCATCTCCTCCCAATAATCGCCTTTCCTGAATTCCGGGATCAGGCAGGAAAATGCATATTCCTTTCTGGACGCAAGCTTCGATGCGTTGGTGTTGGGGGAGTAGTCGAGCTCCTCTATGGCCTTGTGCACCTTGTCGCGGGTCTGCTGCGACACGCGCCCCCTGCCATATATGACACGGTCCACGGTCCCGCGCGAGACCCCGGCCTTTTCCGCCACGTCGAAGATGGTAGCAGTCTTGTTGCTTATTTTCTGCATATTTCAGATACTTCCCACAAAAGTAGAAAAATATGGTTGCAAATAAAACAATAATCTTTAAATTTGCAGGGTGAGTGCGCGTGCACTCAAAACGAACAATGATATGAAAAGAAAGATTACTATTATCGGAGCCGGTATGATGGGCTCCGCCCTGGCTTTCCCCGCTGCGGAGAATGGCAACGAAGTGCACATTGTCGGAACCTGCCTCGATGACGGAATCATCGACGGCTATATCCGCACCCACAAACACGAGAAATTCTGCCGTCCCTTCCCGGACAACGTACAATACCATTATTATAAGGAATGGGAAGATGTCGTAAAAGGTTCCGATTTCGTAATCGGCGGCGTATCCTCCTTCGGAGTCGACTGGTTCCTGGATGAAATCCTTACCAAACTCGATCCTGCAATGCCCGTCCTTTCCGTAACTAAAGGCCTCAGGGCTACGGAGGATGGCACTTTGCTGTCCTATCCCGGATACTGGGAGAGCGAACTTGCAAAGCGCGGCATAAAGCGCAGCATCTGCGCGATCGGCGGCCCCTGCACCTCCTACGAACTGGTATTCAAAGATCCCTCCGAGGTGGGTTTCTGCGGCAAGGACAACGATGCCCTCCATATGATGAAAGAGGCAATGCAGCGCCCTTATTACCACATCTCGCTTACCAATGACGTGATCGGTCTGGAGAGTGCCGTGGCCCTGAAGAACGCCTATGCGATGGCCGTCACCCTCGCCGTCGGACTCAATACCCGCTGGCACGGAGAAGACGAGCCCCAGCACTACAACTCTCAGGCGGGCACGTTCACGCAAGCCGTCCGCGAAACCCACGCCCTGATGCTTATGCAGGGCGGGACATTCGAAAGCGAATGCATAGGTCTCGGCGACCTGTACGTCACCATCTTCAGCGGCCGTACCCGCAAATGCGGAGTGCTTATGGGCCGCGGCCTGAATTATGAAGAAGTCACCGAAGCCCTTGCCGGAATCACCCTCGAGAGCCTTGTGATTACCCGGGTGATGGGGCAGGCCATACGCCGCAAGGCCGAACTGGGTCTGGTGGACCTTAAGGATTTCCCTCTGCTCATGCACATCGTCGATATCCTTGACAAGGGTAAAGCCGACGCTGATATGCCTTGGGAGGCCTTCACGTTCGATCATCTCGGCAAATAGCACATATGAAGACGAAGCGCTCATTCAAGTATTGGCAGTGGCGGGTCATCATCTGCTCGATGGTTGGCTATGCCCTGTTCTATTTCGTGCGCAAGAACTTCGCCTTCGCAATGCCGTCGCTTGGAGAGGAGTATGGGATTACCAATACCAGTTTCGGTGTGATCCTCAGCCTAGTAGGCATAATCTACGGCCTTTCCAAGTTCGTGAACGGCATCATAGCAGACAGGACGGTAGCCCGCTGGCATCTTGCCATCGGGCTCGCCGCCTGCTCTTTTTTCAATCTGGTTTTCGGCTGGTCCGACAAACTCTCCATCCTTATCACCGGCCAGGCCGGAGGAGCCGAGTTCGTGAGCACGATGGTCATCATAATGGCCACCCTGCTAGTGCTCAACAATGTTTTCCAAGGCTGCGGATTCCCTCCCTGCAACCATCTGCTTGCCTGGTGGGTGCCTCCCAAGGAACTTGCCACCAAGACGGCGGTGTGGAATACCTCGCATTCGATAGGCGCGGCGCTGGCTGCCGTTTTCTGCGGATATGTCATAGCCCGCACCGGCAACTGGCGCTACTGCTTCTTCGCGCCCGCGGCCATAGCTTTCGTGGGTGTGCTGTTCGTAGTGCTCACGCTGCGCGACACTCCTTCTTCCGTAGGCCTGCCAGATCTGCCCGACACCAAGACGGAGATAGACGATGACGATACCCCGGAGGCTTTCAGGGCCTTCGTCAAGAAGAAGGTCTTCCTCAATCCTGTCATCTGGCTGCTCGCCATCACCGACCTCTTTGTCTATATAGTCCGCTTCGCGGTGCTGGACTGGGGCCCCACCTTCCTCCAGCAGAGGGAAGTGCCGCTCTCACCGCAGCTCGCCGGCTGGACGATAGGCATTTTCGAGATAGCGGGACTGCTGGGAATGCTAGCAGCCGGATGGATTTCGGATCATTTCTTCCATTCCAAGACGCACCGGGTATGCGCGGTGGAGATGCTCCTTACCGGGGCCTGCCTTCTGGCTCTGCATCTGGTCCGCAACACGGCCTCCCCGGTGCTGATACTGGTGCTTCTGGCCCTTGCAGGATTCTTCCTCTACGGGCCCCAGGCCCTGCTGGGCGTAACTGCATCCAAACAGGCCACCAAAAAGGCTGCATCTTCCGCCCTGGGAATCATAGGGATAATGAGTTATGTCTCGGTAATATTCACCGGAGCCGGCCTCGGCTGGTATTCCGACCGCTTCGGCTGGGACAGCCTCTATCTGCTGATGGCCGTAGTTTCCGTGGTGGGATTCATCTTCGTAGCCGTCCTTTGGAACATAAAGGATGACGGCTATGTAAGGGATTAGAACATCGATACCCTGAACTTGGTGCAGTTGTAGGGCACCAGGGTGATGGTGGTGTCGCAGCGTGCTGCGGCGGGGCCGGGAGCGGTGGCAGGTACCTTCAGCAGCGTCGGAGCGTCTTCTATGCGCCATCTCCAGCGGGCAGGCATCTCAGCCCTGCGTACCACTTCTATCTGCGAGGCGTCCTGCGCTGCCAGAGAAAACCTGCTTTTCTGCCCGGGGATTACCGTGTTTTCGTCTATATCGTAAAGTGGCAGGGCGTAGAGCAGGGGGCCGTAGTCCACGCAGCTGTACTTGTTCCCGCCAGGACAATGCTCCTCGGTGAAATATGGATGCCGGGGGTAGCAGTTGTCTTCTACCGTATAGATCCTGGGTCGCATGGGGAGGCGGAGGATTATCTCGTCACCGTCATTCCACCAGCGGGATATACGCAGGAAGCCGGAACTGCCTTTGGTTTTGGATTTTTTGCCGTTTACCAGCACCGTCATTCCTTCGCACCACTGCGGCACCCTGAAATACAGAGGCATCCACTTTGCCGGGCAGGTTTTAACGGATATCCGGATTTCATCTCCGAAGGGGAATGCGGTGTCGCAAGTCAGTTCAAAACCGTCCGCATAGGCCTTGCAAGGCCCGTAGAGGGTGAATGCCAGCCCTCCTCCGGCCACCTTCATCCACATATTCTGTACGTAATTGGGGATGATCCAGTTGCTGCTGCCGACGCAGCAGAGGGTTTTGTTGCCGGTGGGGGAGTAGATGAGCTCACGTCCCGGCCCGGGAATGGGAGGGGCGGGAGGAGTCGCTCCGTCAATGCGGTTGGGGCATTGGTAGTAGCACATCGTCTTGAAATCGCGGCTGACGGGCACGGGCCCGGCATTGAGGAAGGCGCGCTCCACCTGGTCTCCCCAGCGGGCATCTCCCGTAATCCGCATCATCCAGGTCTTGGTCCACATGGATGCGGGGATGTCGCAGGTCTCTGTGAATCTGTATGGGCCGATGCCGGAGATCCACTCTTCGGCCGACACCACTCCATTCGGCAGGCCGTTGAAGCGGTCTGCCCATTCAAGAAGGTGGATGCTGGCCTGCAGGCTTTCGCGTTTGCCCGTCCACAGATATAGCAGGGCGGGGACCCTGGCAATCTCGTTCAGACTTACTCCGTGGATGGTAGCATCTCCCCAGTTATGGTCCCATCTGTCCTTTTTTTCGAGAAGCCGCCGTTCTTCGTATATCTGTTCCGGATTGGCGGCATAATCCAGCATTGTGCTGAGTATGGCCTTGTTGCCGGTGAGCATATAGGTCTCGCTCATCGCATCCAGATTGACGGCTCCCCGCACCAGCCCTTGAGTGAGGCCGGCATCTTCGCCGTAGATATCTTCCTGCGGGGGTTTGAGATAGTATCCGGAGGAATATACCTTCTCCAGGGCTTTCAGGATGCGCTCGTCTCCGCTCGCCTGATAATACGAAACCAGGCAGCGCCCCATCAGGCCGTGGGCCCAGTTGTTGAAGGCTCCCTTGCTTTCGCTGCCGTTCTCTTCCTTTACTATGTCATCATCCTTCCACCATATGAATGTATGGTTGGGGCTGGAAAGCACGCCGTCCACCACTCCGTCCAGCCTTGCGGTGGTTTTGCATATCAGCGTTGAGTCGCCCAGCTGATACCCCAGCTTGAGGGCTCCGTCCAGCCAATAGGCGCTTTGCTCCAGAAGCCATCCCGTGCTGCCCAGCTTGCCGTCTCCGTCATCCTGCCGGGCGCTGATATCGCGCCCCAGCCATCCGCAGGCAAACACCTGCTCGTACTCATCCAGGTGCCCGGTGATTCCGTTGGCGGCGTCCTCCGCCCAGTCGCGGAGCCATCCTTCAGGTTGGATCTGCCCTACGTTCAGGGGAATGAAGTGAACCGGCGGCTGTACACCGTCCGTACGCTGGCACCCCACCGCTGCCATCAAAATGGCCGTGGCGGCTATGGCTTTGATTTTCAGCATATTGATGGATGCCCTCCCCGCATTTTTCAGGGGGGAGGATTTATTGTAGATTGTTGATAGTCAGGAGTTTGACTGCCACGTCGCCTCCGAGTCGGACCCGCAGCCAAGTCTCCAGCCGGAGCTTGTTCTCGGCAGAAAGTTCCGGATTGCAGTAGACAATGGCAAGAATACCGTCGGTGCGGGTGCTGTCGGCGCTGACGGTGGCTCCGCGGGACAGGTGCAGCTTGGAAACCGAAGGATACTGGGCTATGGTCTCGGCGGTTATCTGCTCGTAAGGAATCTTGCTTCCGTTAAGAGAATCCAGGGTGGCCTGGAGCCCGAGTATCTCGTTCTCTTTCTCGGCCATCTGACGGTCCATACGCTCGTAGATGCCTTCCACAAGCTGCTTGGACTGGTCGTCGGCGGCAAGGGCGTTTTCCTTGATCTTCAGCTCGTTGGCCTTGATGCCGTATTTGCCGGCAAGCTCCACGAAGTCCAGCTTTTCCTGGTCGTTCATCGCGTCGCCGGTGAGAAAGAGGGTAACCGTGCGGTTCCTGCCGTTCTCTATCTTGTAGTCGTAGATGTAGCTGCGGGCATACATACGGTTCTCGCTCACGAAGTGCTGGGCGTTGGTGCTGAAGTTATTGTTGCGTATCATTATGAAGGCCGACCAGATGCTGGGCACTGTGACCAGCAGTACCACCAGGGTGATGACGCTGCGTGTGCGGCTGGCGGTCTTGGCATCGGAGAAGCTCTTCTGGTGGAAATGCAGATATTTGCAGGCCACGTAGGTGGCGAACATAATGAATATCGCATTGATGGTGAAGAGGTACATTGCTCCGAAGAAGTAATGCATGTTCCACTTGGCAAGGCCGAAACCGGCGGTGCAGAGGGGCGGCATCAGGGCGGTGGCAATGGCCACGCCCGACATCACGGTGCCCTTGTCCTTGCGGGCCTGCTCCAGTATGCCTGCGAAACCGCCGAAGAGGGCGATGAGCACGTCGTAGATGGATGGAGACGTACGGGCGGCAAGCTCGGTAGGATTGGCCAGGTTAAGGGGAGAGAGCAGGAAGAAGAGCGAAGATGCTATAAGGGAGATGACCACCATTATGAGCAGGTTGCGGAAGCTGTCGCCCAGGAGCCGGGTATCGTTGACCCCGAGTCCGAGTCCCATTCCTATGATAGGGCCCATTACCGGGGAGATGAGCATTGCGCCGATTATGACCGCGGTGGAGTTGACGTTGAGGCCCACCGAGGCGATGATTATCGAAAATGCGAGAATCCAGACGTTGGGCCCGCGGAAGAAGATATTGCCGCGGATGTTCTCGGCTGCCTTGTCCACGTCGAGCTGGCCGCTAAGGTTGGCCGTGTCGCGCAGATATTGCTTGATCCATTCGAATGCTTTCATATAGGTCTAGATGCTAGCGGAAGAGCTTGTTGACAGCCTTGACGCTGTCGGGAAGCGCGAATACTGCAACGTGGTCCCCGGGTTCTATGCGGGTGTCGCCCACGGCAATGAAGGCTTCTTCGCCACGAATTACTCCTCCGATTATGGCGCCCTCGGGGAACTTCGTATCCCTCAGGCTTTTCTTTATTATAGGACTGTCGGCCGTCGCGGTATATTCTATCACCTCGGCGCTGGTGCCGCGCATATACTTCACGAAACGGGCCTTGCCGCCCAGGGTGAACTTGAATATGTTGGAGGCCGTGATAAGTTTCTTGTTGATTACGCTGTCGACGCCCATCTCCTCGGCGAGGCGTATGTATTCCATATTCTCCACCTCCGCAACGGTGCGGGGAACGCCCAGCTTCTTGGCCATCACGCAGGTGAGCACGTTGGTTTCGTCGCTGCCGGTAAGGGCCACGAAGGCATCGCATTCATTGATTCCCTCATCGAAGAGAAGGTCGGAATTGCGCCCGTCGCCCAGTACGACGTCGATGTTGTCGTCGAGGTCCTCGGTGAGCTTGACGCAGCGGTCGTGGTCGATCTCTATGAGCTTGACATCTATCCCCTGGGAATAAAGGTCGGCCGCAAGCATGGCCGCAATCTCGTTCCCTCCCACGATCATCACTTTTTCTACCTCCAGGGTGGTCTGGGAGAAATACTGTATGAGCAGCTCCACTCCGTCCTGACGGGAGAAGGTGAATACCAGGTCGTTATACTGGAAGGTGGTATCCGCCCTGGGGATGATGGTATTGTTGCCGCGGGAGATGGCTATGATGCGGAAACGTGAGGCATCCTCCGGACTGAGCTTCTGCATGAAGGCGGAAAGGGTCAGGTCCAGCAGCGGAGATTCTTCGTTCAGGCGGAATACCGAAATCTGCAGCTTGCCGCTGGCGAAATCCATGGTCTCGGAGCTGGAACTGCGCTTCAGCTGGGCCACTATCTCATCTGCCGCAATCCTTTCGGGGTAGAAGAGAAGCTCTATGCCCAGCTCGTTGAAAAGCAGGCGGTTGTCGGCGGAGAGATAGTCCTCGTCATTCACCCTGGCTAGCACCTTGGCGGCGCCGAGCCTCTTGGCGAGCAGGGCACCCACGATGTTGGTCTCCTGCTGGGTGGCGGGATAAACCGCTATGAAAAGGTCGGCCTTGGAAACCCCGGCCTTGTTCAGGATGGTGGTCGAAGACGGGCTGCCTTCGATGATCCTTACGTCGAGCGTGTTCCTGATGCCGGCAAGACGGGCCTCGTTGTTGTCGATTACCGTAATGTCGTTGCCTTCGCCCCTGAGCATCTTTGCCAGGTGCGATCCAACTTTACCTGCTCCGAGGATGACTATTCTCATAGCGACTCTATTTTAACAAAATAAAAATGCCGGTAAGCCCTTCGACTTTGGCGCCGGGCAGGGGAGCCTGCCGGGGAGGGGCCTGCTTGCGCAGGGCGTTCCATTCCCTGTGGGCATCGCGTACCGCCCTGGCCAAGCCGGGTTTGCCGATGCAAAAATAAGCAATTCTTGCGCAATAATCCAAAATAACGCGCACGCACAGGAAGCGCGCGGCCTTGCGTTCCGCCCGCTCGGGGGAGAGGCCCTGCGTGATATAGGTCCCAGGAAGATTCTTCTCCAGGGCGAGCAGATTATTGCGGAAGTTGAGTTTCAGCTTAAGCGGAGATGTGGGAGGAAGGGTGCCTCCGCCCAGATGCCATACTACCGACTTGGGAACAACGTTCACCTTCCATCCGGCAAGCTGTGCGCGCCAGCAGAGGTCAATCTCCTCCATATGTGCGAAAAAGCGGTCGTCCAGGCCTCCCAGACTCTTCCAGAGGGAAGCCCGTATCACGAGGCAGGCTCCGGTTACCCAGAAAACCTCGGGAGGGTCCTGGTCGTACTGGCCGTGGTCCTGCTCCACCTTTTTCCATATGCGCCCGCGGCAGTAAGGGAAACCGAAACGGTCGATGAGCCCTCCGCCGGCGCCGGCATATTCGAAGCGGCTGCTGCGTATCAGCAGGCCGTCCTGCCGCAGCAGCCCGTGGAGTTTGGGGCCGCAGATGCCACATTCCGGATGGCTTTCCATCCAGTCCAGCAGCGGCTCCAGCCAGCCGTCTTCAACCTCTATGTCGGAGTTGATGAGCACGTAGTAGTCGTATCCCAGGCCGTCCAGGGCTTCGAAGGCCCTGTTGTATCCACCGGTAAAGCCGTAGTTGCGGTCCAGAAGCACCGTGTGCACTTCCGGGAATTCCTGGGCCAGAACCTCGCGGGAACCATCGTCCGAGCCGCTGTCGGCCACTACCAGTTCCGCCCCGGCAGCTTTGCACGAATGCAGCAGCCCGGGAAGGAATCTTCTCAGGTAATCCTTTGTGTTCCAGTTAAGTACTACTACGGCGGTCTTCATCTTTATTTGTCTTCTTTGCAGCAGCACTCGTGCCCTTCTTCGCCCTCGTGCTTGTGGCAGTTGCCCTTGTTTTTGCCGTGGCAGCAATGATGCTCTTCCTCCTCGAGGGGGAGATACTCGCCGTGGAGACCTTCGTTAAGCTCCTTCTCTGTGGCATCACGCACGGAAACGACCTCTACCTCGAAGTCGAGGGTCTTGCCGGCGAGCTGGTGGTTGAAGTCCATGGTCACGGTATCTTCCTTGACCTCTGCAACTGTTCCCTGGACGACGTGTCCTGTGCTGTTGAACATAGGGACCACGGTGCCTATCTTGAGGAGGTCTTCGCGGAGTACGCCTCCGACTTCGAAAGAACTCTTGGGGATGTCGATACGGAGTTTGGGATTGACGGTGCCGTAGCCTTCTTCGGGGCTTACGGTGATGCTGAATTTGTCGCCAGGTTCGTGGCCCTCGAGGCCCTTTTCGAAGCCGGCTATCATCATATGCGTGCCGTGGATGTACTCCAAGGGCTGTCCCTCGGGGGATTTGTCGATCTGTTTTCCTTCTACGGTCAGGCAGTATGCCACTGCGACCACTTTGTTCTGTTCAATTTTCATATCTTCTTCTTGAATGTTTCAGATTAATGTTATCCGCTGAAATCGACGTTGTCGAAAGCCAGGGTGGGGGTGAGTTTTGCCCGGCAGCGGCGGGCATCGTCGCCGGCCGCGAGCAGATTGCTCCAGAGTGTCACTATGTTGCCGGTGATCAGCATTTCGCGCACCGGATGGACTATCTTGCCGTCCTTGAAACGGTATCCCTGGATCGCGTAGGAAAAGTCTCCCGTCGCCGGGTTGCTGTTGCCTCCGCAGAAGTCCGTGATGAGTATGCCGGACCCGCAAAGCTTCATGATCTCTTCTCTGCTCCGTGCGTTTCCGAACCTGGGGATAAACGGCCTGGTAGCATCTTCAATCGTGGGGGCGATGCCGAGCTTGTTGGACATATATGTATTCACGAAATACTCCTGTACCACGCCATCTTTCACTATATAGTGATTGGACGTAGCTACGCCCTCGGAATCGAACATCTTTCCGCAGGCTTCCCCGGGTGTGCGGGGGATGTCCATTATGTCCAGCCCGGCGGGGAAAAGCTGCTTTCCGAGCGAATCCGTCAGGAAGGAGTTCTTCTGCTGGATGTTGAATGCGTTCAGGGCACTCAGGATAGGATTCAGCACCTTCTGCGAGACTTCGCTGTCGATGACTGCACGGTACTTCCCGCTCCTGCAGCGCCTGGGGCCTATCTGCAGCACGGCCTCTTCCAGGGCCGCGTCCGCGACCTTTTCCGGATGGAAGCCGGCCAGGGTGGGGGATGCTTCCCACCATCCTCCGCTGTATTTGTGGCCGCGGGAATCCTCGATCGTGAGTTCGGTGAAGAATTCGAAGGAGGTCTCGCTGTGGAGGGCTTCGGTGCCCTGGGTGTCCACGACGTAGTTGTAGTATATCGAGTCGGAGTATTCTCCTTCCTCGGATATCAGCTTCCAATTATTCCTGCGGACGGCAACCCTGCCGGGACGGACGTGTTCCTCCGGCGAAGTTTTTTGAGCGGGCCACGTGCGTGGCGGTAGCGAGACGGAGGAACAACTCCGGGCCCGGCAGGAATTATCGAGCGCGAAGGCTATGCGCTGTTCGGGGGTGACGGAATTCCAGGCGGGATCGCAGATTCCGAGTTCATCTCCCGAGATCGCATCCTTGGCAGTACGGGCCGGATCCGGAAGATCACGGGCTGCATCCTCCGCAAGCATCCTGGTAGTGCCCACCGCCTTCGAAATGAAGGCACGCAGGGACTCCCTGTCCAGCTTGTTGGTGGAGAAGGTGCCGTAGCGCCCGTCCACATACAGGTTCAGGCTGATGCTGCGGTCCAGACAGCCGCTCACCTTGTCCACCTCGCCGTCCAGAGTCGCGACTATGCTCATCTCGTTCTTGCTGAGGCTGGCCCTGGCCTTGGAAGCACCGGCTTCCAACGCCATCTTCAGACACTCGCGGGTCAACTTCAATTCTTCTTTTTCCAGCATCTTATTCTCCTCCGACGGTCAGGCTCTTGACCAGCACGCTGGGAATGCCGCAGCTCACAAGGGCGCTCTGCTCCTTGCCGCAGGTCCAGGTACTGTTGTCTATCTTGAGGTCCGAAGCCACCGCGACTATGTCCGCAAGCGCCTTCGGGCCGTTCCCTACAATGTTTATATCTTTCACCGGCATAGTCAGCCGGCCATTCTCTATCAGGCGTCCGCTCTTCACGTAGAAGGTGAAATCTCCCTCTCCTATCTTGACCTCCCCGTTGCTGAACTGGTCCACGAAGATGCCTTTCCGGACGCCGGCGATCAGATCCGCGCAGCTGCCGTCGTGCCCGCTTTCCATATAGGTGCAGCGCATGCGGGGGATGGGGTTGTAGCGGAAGGATTCCCTGCGCCCGTTGCCTGTGGGGGATACTCCGTAGTAGGCCGCGCTGATGCGGTCGTGGAGATAGCTGCGCAGTATGCCGTCTTCCATCATATAGGTCTTCTGCCCGGCAACGCCCTCGTCATCCACGTTCACCGACCCGCGGTTTCCGGGGATGGTGGCGTCATCGATGATGTTGATGCCCGATGCGGCGACCCTGCAGCCCATCTTATCCGAGAAGATGCTCTGCCCCTTGCGGTTGAAATCCGCCTCGAATGCGTGGCCCATCGCTTCGTGCAGCAGTATTCCGGAAGCTCCTGCGGCCATCACCACGGGCATCTTCCCGCCCTTGGGCCTGCGGGCCTCGAAGCGCTCGTCCATTCCGCAGGTTACGGCCTCCGCCAGTTCCTCTATCAGGGAATCCCCGATCATCTCCACGCCGGAGCGGAAACTGCGGGAGGCGTTGTTCATTTCGGTGCGGCCTCCTCTTACGAAGATGACCGTGGCGGTGATGCTCCCTACCGGACGGGTGTCGGTGGTGGTCTCGTCGAGGGAGTTGTACATAAGTATGTCGCTGACCTGCCAGCTGAGGGCGGCTATCACCTTGTGGACGCTGGAATCTTTGGCCCGGATGGCGCTTTCGAGCTTCATCAGCACGGGCACGAAGCGGGCTGCTTCGGCCCTGCGCCAGTCATCCTCCATATCATAGAAACTGCCGGGGGATAGGGCCCGGGTGGCTGCTCCGGCCGCTTTCGTGTCGGAAGAAGATGCCGCGGCAATCACGGACGCCTTGCGCGCAGCGGCCATCAGAGCGGCCTGGTCCGTGCTCTCGGCATATGCGTATCCCGTCTTTTCTCCTTTCAGGACGCGCACTCCGCATCCGTAATCTATATGGGAACCTCCGGAACTGACCACGCCGTCCCGGAGCACAAGCTCGCCGTAGGAGGTATCTTCGAAGAACAGGTCGCACCACTGTCCGCCACCTTTCATCCCTTCGGCAACCAAAGCCCGAAGCTGCGCGGTACTCACGCCGAACAGGTTCAGATAATCATTTTTCGTTTTCATCAAGATAGGCCAGTTTGTAGATCAGGTCGTATTTCTCCTGATCCTTGATGTTGACTCCTTTTTCGGAACCTTCCGCGACTATCGTAAGCGGGTCCGAGGAGTTGTCGGCAAGCAGCCATCGGTCGCAGATGGGGGCGTAGGTCTCGAAGAAATAGTTGAGGCCCATATAATAACGCCTGCGCAGCACGTCTTCGGGGATGTTGTGCCCTCCGGCGGCGACGCGGTTCTTCACCCTGGCGATGGCCAGTTCGGGGGATTTCAGCCAGAAGTAGAGTATGCTCACCATATAGCCCCGGGACTTGGCATCGTTGATTATTCCAAGGAGGGACCTGGTGGCGAGGGTGGTTTCCACGCTGAAATCCATATTGTTTTCCAGTAGATAATATATCTTGCGCAGCATATAGCGGCTTGCCGTCACCGATGCTTCGGCCGGATTGAACGGGGAAAGGCTCTTCGCGAACTCGTCGGAATTCACGAACTGGCTGCACTCCAACATTTCGGGAAGGAGGGTATAGGAAGCTGTTGTCTTTCCGGAGCCGTTGCATCCGGAGATGATATACATTCTAGGCATTGTTCACTCCATATCCGAAGAGCGCGAAATCGCCCTTCGCAGGATCGTCCGGGAAAAGCTCCCGGAATGAATCGGTAATGTCGCGGGCCGTGACTATGTCCTTGGATTTACGGGAGGTAAGCCCCAGCTCCGCTGCCTGACGGTACACGTGTACGTCGAGGGGGATGACAAGCTCGCGCTTGTCGCTGTTTTTCCATAGTCCTAGATCCACTCGCCCGTCGTCCCTTACCATCCAGCGGCGCATCATCCAGATTTTCTTGTCCGGGGCTTTGGGGTCGGCCTTCTGGCCGAAGATACGCACGCGGATTTCGGGTACGGAAAGGGATTCCAAGGACTCGTTCCCGGAGTAGAAATCCTTGAGCCTGCGGCAGATGGCGGCTATCTCGCTCCATTTCACGGTGCGGTGGATGGAGCTGGCGTCGTTGCGCCAGTCCCCGGCCATCACATAGTCGAAGGGATGCCACATCATCTCGTCGAAAAGACGGCTGCAGTCGCGCACTATCATCGCGCGCCTGCCCCAGGCCAGATGGGCGGCGAACACCGCCGCAATCTCCACGTCCTGCAGGCTGGGCCGCCATTCCCCGCCCTCGAAGCCGAGCACGGGCTGTATGGTGGTCATCATACTGCAGAAGCGCCGGGGGAACGCTATCGGATCTTCCTCGAAATACTTCGGGTTGTTGTAGCGCTCCGCCCAGGCGAGAAGTTTGTCCTTTAATTCGTCCGTCATTATTTGGTTACTCTTTCAAGCCATTTCACCATTCCGAGCATTACGCCCATGGAGATGAGGCAGACTACCAGGAACACGGTCCAGCACTTCCAGATAGGCCAGGCATTGTACATTACGGGGCCTATCCATATAAGGAGGTTGCCGACTGCGGTGGCGCCGAGCCAGAGACCCTGGCAGAGGCCGAGCATGCTCTTGGGGGCCACCTTCGACACGAACGACAGTCCGAGAGGGGAGATGAAGAGCTCGGCGACGGTCAGGAAGAAGTAGGTGACTATGAGCACCCACCAGTCTGCCTTCATTCCGGCTGCGACACCCTCGTCAAGGGCGCGGAACTCGGTTCCGGAGGGATATCCGTTAGTAAATGAGAATACGGTCAGGAAGAGGTAGGCCATGCCTGCTATTCCCATACCTATGGCAATCTTGCGGGGGGTGGATACGTTCTTGCCCTTCCTTGCCAGTGCGGCGAAGAGCCACATGATGACAGGAGTAAGCACAATCACGAAGAAGGGATTCACGGCCTGCCAGATTTCGGGGGCTATCTTGTCCGTCTTCACGAAGTCGCGGGCGAACACCGAAAGGGACTGCCCGTTCTGATGGAAGGAGAACCAGAAGAAAATGGCTATGCCGAGCACTGCGAACAGTGCATACATCCTCTGCTTGATTTCGGTAGCCATTGCCACCTTCTCTTCGGGAGTATAGCTGTCCGTGCTGGCAGCGGCCTTCTTTTCGGGGGTGGGGAACTTCTTCTTGTTGCAGAGGAAGATGACCAGCGAGATGATCATTGCGGCCACCGAGGCTATGAAGGAGAAGTGCACGCCCTGGTTGAATACTTCGAGGTATGCGGCGGGATCGAAAGATCCGCCGGCAAGGGTGACGGACTCCGAGAGGCTCTCGTATTTAGCCATCTGGTCGCCGATGTTGCCTTCGATGAATTTGTGGCAGAGCTCGGGAAGGTTGGCATTGTAGAGGAAGCCGTTGGCCTTGAGCCACCACTCGCGGAGCAGCGGGGCCACGAAAGGAGCGATGAGACCTCCGATGTTGATGAATACGTAGAAGATCTGGAAGCCCGAATCGCGTTTGCTTTTGGCAATGTTGAGGGCCTCCTCGCCTTTCTTGGCTTCTTCGGCCTCGTAATTGTCGTACATCTGCCCGACTATGGCCTGGAGGTTACCCTTGAAGAGGCCGTTGCCGAATGCGATGAATGTTAGGGCCAGGCAGGTGAAGGGCAGCAGCCAGATATGGTTGGCGGATGTGGCCGTGATGGGAATCGCGAGCAGGATATAGCCGAGAGCCATCACGAGCAGACCCTTCTGTATGGTCCCTTTGTAGTTCTGGCTGCGGTCGGCTATGATACCTCCGAGCAGCGAAAGCACATAGATTGCTGCATAGAAAACAGAGTAGATAACACCTGCGGTACCATCGCTGATACCAAACTTGGAGCAGAGGAAGAGCAGAAGGACGGCGTTCATTATGTAGTAGCCGAATCGCTCGCCCATATTGCTCAGTGCGGCTGCAAGCAGCCCTTTGGGATGTCCTTTGAACATATTCTGAACTTTAAATAGATTTCAAATACTTACAAATATAATAAAAATAGGGGATTTCGGCAGCGCTTTTCCCCGAATTTGGCTATATTTGTGAGTTATGCAAAATGAGAAAAGATCCGTCGGTGTGGTGATTGTCGAGGCGATTCTCGGCCTTCTGTCCCGTCTTCCCCTGCGTTTTCATCTTAGGGTAGGGCGCTTCGTGAGCTGGTTCCTGCGTTCGGTGATACACTACAGGCGCGACGTAGTTATAACCAACCTCTCCCGCAGTTTTCCCGAACTGAAATACAAGCAGATAACGGCCCTTGCCAGGCAGTTCTACGACCATCTCGGCGACATTTTCGCCGAAGCGATATGGTTCGGAGGCTGCAAGGGCGAGAAGGGCCGGAAACGCCTGAAGGATTCGCATCTTGCCGATGTGACCAATCCCGAAACCTATAACAAGCTCTACGACAACGGCCGCAGCATGATGGTGCTTACCAGCCACGCCGGCAACTGGGAGCTTCTGGGGGGATGGTTCTGCTACAACCACGATGATTCCCATCCCTTCGATTCGGGATATGCTTCGATGCGCGTCGTGTACCGGCGCCTGAAGAGCGCTGCCTGGGACAGGGTGATGGCCGACAACCGCTGCAACTGCCTGCAGGGAACGGGCTTCCACGGTTATCTGGAGGCCGGAGAGGTGCTCCGTTCCGCCCTGCGCGACCGCAATGAGCATCTTGTCTATGTATTTCCCACGGATCAGTATCCCTACAAGATTGCCAGCAGCCACAATGTGGGCCGCTTCATGAACCAGGAGACCGTCGCGATGGGAGGCGGAGCAGCCCTTGCCTGCAAGCTGGGTATGAGCGTAAGCTATCTACGCTGGACCGTGCTGGAACGTGGCAGATATGGTCTGGAATTTGTGCCTCTGTGCGAGGACGCGTCCCAGTCCACGCCTGAACAGATAATGGTAAAGTATTACGCGGAACTGGAGAAAGATATACGGGAGCAACCCTGGAACTATCTCTGGACCCATAAAAGATGGAAATAGCCATGAAAAAGTTATTGTTCTTCATCGCAGTGATGCTGATGCCCCAGCTCGTCCGCGCGCAGGGCACCGTATCGTATTCGATGCCCCAGACCGTGCTGGTCTTCAGCGTCGAAGCCCAGAAAGAAAGCTTTTATGCCGGCCCCTATGCCCGCTATGCGCAGAAGTATCTCGGCATTAGCGCCGAACTCTACGACAGGGTGTCGTACACCGTGACGTCCGTCAAGCTCTATCCTGCTGTGGAAGCCGACCAGAGCGTGCGTTATACTTATGTGCTCAACGGCCAGAGCCAGCCTCTCTTCCTGCAACTGACCAGCCAGGGCCTGGTGTCAGGTCCTGCCGGGGCCTACACCGCCGACAAGGGATGGAAGTATCCCGCCGGCAAGGGGACGGGCTTCTCCGGCAAGGGCATCCCCGCCAACCTGACCGAGCGTACCAACACCCTCTACGAGGCCGACAACCACGCCGTGCGCCAGAAAGTGGTGGTGGAGAAGAGCACCGAGGACAAGGCCAAAGAAGTGGCCGACAAGATATTCGAGATACGCGAGAACAAGTACAAGATATTGGTAGGGGATACCGACGCCACCTACAGCGGAGAGGCTATGAAGGCTACCATAGACGCCTTGAACAAGCTCGAGCAGGACTATCTCGCCCTCTTTACCGGAGTGAGCGAATTCGGCTCCCAGTCGGCATCCTTCGAGGTCATCCCTTCGGTGAAGAAGAATCAGACCTACGTTGCCTTCCGGCTTTCCGACGAGGAAGGTCTGGTGCCGGCCGACAATGTGTCAGGCAAGCCGTATTTCGTGACTCTTGCCGTCGAATCCGTCGCTCCGGCCCCTCCGGTGGAGAGCAAGTCCAAGCCCGCCCAGGTGGTCAACTACCGCATCCCCGCCGTATGCGGAGTGCGCCTGACCGACGGCATCAACACCTTGCTCCAGACCCGCGTGCCGGTTTATCAGCTCGGTATCGTAGCAGCTTATCCTGTTTATAAAACAAAATAGATATAGTCATGTCAAGTATTAAAGATCTCAAACCCGCAAACGTTTGGAATAATTTCTACCAGCTCACACGTCAGCCCCGCCCCTCCAAGCACGAGGAGAAGGTCCGCGCCTTCCTTCTCGACTGGGGCAAGAGCCACGGTGTCGAGACTTTTGCGGATGCTACCGGCAATGTGATAATGAAGGTCCCCGCAACACCGGGATATGAGAATCGCAAGACCGTAATACTCCAGGGCCATATGGATATGGTTCCCCAGAAGAACAACGACGTCAAGCACGATTTCCTCACCGATCCTATCGAAACCTGGATAGACGGCGAGTGGGTCAAGGCCAAGGGTACCACCCTCGGAGCCGACGACGGTATGGGCGTTGCTATGGCAATGGCAGTCGCCGAGAGCAAGGACCTCAAGCACGGCCCTGTCGAAATCCTCATCACCTATGACGAAGAAACCGGTATGACCGGCGCCAATGCCCTCCAGCCCGGCGTGCTGAAGGGAGATATACTCGTGAACCTCGATTCCGAGACCGAAGGCGAGCTTTATGTGGGCTGCGCCGGAGGTATGGACACCGAAGGCAGCGGAAGATACACCAAGGTACGCCGTCCTGCAGGCTACGAGGCCTATTCCCTCCAGGTGAAGGGGTGCCAGGGAGGACATTCCGGAATGGATATCATCCTCTGCCGCGCAAATGCCAACCGCATCGCCGCCCGACTGACCGATGTGATCCTCGCCAAGACCGACAGCAAGCTCGTGGAGTTCGCCGGAGGAAATATGCGCAACGCCATCCCCCGCGAAGCCGATGTCCTGCTCTATGTCAAGGATCCCGCCAAGGTCGCCCGCGTAGTAACCAAGGCAGGACGCGAGATATTCGACGAGTTCCGCCACACCGATCCCGATATGAAGATACTCTTCACTCCCGCCGATTTCCGCAAGGGCTATGTGAAGGATGACGAGGCCCGCGCCATAATCAACGCCGTACTGGCCTGCCCCGACGGCGTGGAGCGTATGTCCCAGACCATGCCCGGCACCGTGGAGACTTCCAACAACCTCGCCATCGTAAAGATCGCTGACGGCAAGGTCTCGGTCGTTACCCTGATGCGCAGCTTCATCGACAGCGCCAAGGTGGCCCTTTCCCGCAAGATTGCGGCAGTTCTCAACAATGCCGGAATCCATACCCGCTTCGTAGGCGGATACTCGGGCTGGGCACCGGACGACAAGAGCCAGATACTGCGCGTGATGAAGGAGTCCTACAAGAAACTTTACGGCAAGGAGCCCGAGGTGATGGCCATACACGCCGGCCTGGAATGCGGCATCATAGGCGGCATCTATCCCGGTCTGGATATGATTTCCTTCGGTCCTACCCTCAAGAGTCCCCACTCCCCGGACGAGCGCTGCTACATCCCTTCGGTGCAGAAGGCGTGGGACTTCCTCGTGGCCGTACTTGAGGCAATTCCTGAAAAATAGCGACACACAGTGACCGAAACTTGATTGTTAGTTTCGTGTTGATAACTTTTCCCGAGGATGCATTGACAAAGTGCATCCTCTTTTGTTAACTTTGTAAGACAATAGCGTGTAAAAATCCCTTATAACCTATAAATCTATGGACGTCAGGAAAACAAACGGAAGCATTGAGGAATTCGACCTCGAAAAGCTGAAGAACGGTATACGGCAGACTTACTTAGCCACAGGCCAGCATTGCCCGGAGGAGATCGTGGTCTCCATTACCGACAATCTTTACATATATGACAAGATGACGAGTCAGGAGATCCGTCGTCAGGTAGTCGATTCCCTGATGTCCGTCAACAAGAAGGCCGCCCTCGAATACATCGAAAAGTTCGACGACGGAAAGGACCTGCGCAAGAAACGCGACTTCATCAAGGACTATATCAAGGCTTCGAACGCCGCCACCGGTTCCAAGTTCGATGCTAATGCCAACGTCACCCGCAAGAACATCGTGACGCTCGGCCAGGAGCTCTATAAGGAGAACAATATCAAGCAGAACCGTTATATAATGCAGGACAAGATCAAGAACCTCTATGGTCACGAGCTTGCCGACCAGTATATAAAGGATCTGGAATCCCACGTCCTCTACAAGCACGACGAGAGCGGTACTCCCGGCTATCCCTACTGCGTGGCAATCACCATGTATCCTTTCCTGGTGAGCGGCCTGCGTGAGCTGGGCGGAGTTTCCGTGGCGCCTACCGACCTCAAGAGCTTCTGCGGCGAGTTCATCAACCTGGTGTACTCCATTTCTTCGCAGTTCATGGGTGCGGTGGCTACTCCTGAATTCCTCATCTATCTCGATTATTTCATCCGTAAGGATTACGGGGATAACTACCTCGACAGGCTTGACGAGGTGGTGGAGAACAATGCCAAGCAGCGCACCCTCACGAAGGTTATCGACAACTGCTTCCAGCAGGTGGTCCATTCTATGAACATGCCCGCCGGCAACCGTGGCTATCAGACCGTTTTCTGGAATATCGGCTACTTCGACAAGCCCTATTTCGAAGGCGTGTTCGGCGATTTCCGCTTCCCTGACGGCACTCCCGCCAAGTGGGAGACCCTGGACTGGCTCCAGAGGCATTTCATGAACTGGTTCAACGAGGAGCGCAATCACTACATCCTCACCTTCCCCGTGGAGACCATGGCACTGCTTACCGACGGCGGGGACGATTTCGCCGACAAGGACTACGCCGACTTCACCGCCGAGATGTGGAGCAAGGGGCACAGCTTCTTCTGCTATCTGTCCAACAGCCCCGACAGCCTTTCCAGCTGCTGCCGTCTGCGCAACTCCCTCAAGGACCTCGACAACGAGGACGAGGAGCACAACCATACCACCCACCAGTATTCCATGGGTACCGCTTCGGTTTCCACCGGTTCCAAGTCGGTCATGACCATCAACCTGAACCGTCTTATCCAGGATGCCGCCCGCGCCTACTTCCAGGAAGAGAAGCACGAGGAGCTGGAGCCCGGCAAGCCGCTTCAGAAGGGAAGCTACGACAAGGCAGTCCTCTACAAGCGCATCAGCGATGCCATCACCGCTGAAACCGAGCGCGTGCACAAGTATCAGATCGCTTTCAACGAGATTATCAAGGACTTCCTCAAGGCCGAGATGCTGGATGTCTATCGTGCCGGCTTCATCGATATGAAGCGCCAGTACCTTACCATAGGCGTGAACGGCCTTACTGATGCCGCAGAGTTCCTGGGTCTGGAGATTTCTCCTAACGATGAGTATAAGGAGTTCGTGAACAACCTGCTCGAGACCATCAATATCTCCAACCGCAAGGACCGCACCAAGGAGGCTATGTTCAACACCGAGTTCGTGCCCGGCGAGAACCTTTCCGGAAAGAACTACAATTGGGACCGCAAGGACGGATACTTCGTCTCGCCCAATCACAATATGTATTCCTCCTACTTCTACAATCCCGAGGACGACAAGCTGAGCATGATAGATAAGTTCAAGCTTCACGGGGAGGAGTACGTCAAGTTCCTCGACGGTGGTTCCGCCCTCCATATGAACATCGCGGAGCACCTCAGCAAGGAGCAGTACAGGCAGCTGCTCAACACGGCGGCCCACTACGGCACCAACTACTTCACCTTCAACTGCCGCAATACCGTCTGCAACGATTGCGGATACATCAGCAAGGATACCCTCACCGTGTGTCCCAAGTGCGGCAGCACCAACCTGGATTATCTCACCCGTGTCATCGGTTACCTGAAGAGGATATCTTCCTTCAGCGAGATGCGCCAGGAGGAGGCCTTCCACCGCTTCTACACCAAGAAGTGATAAAGTACGTCCCTCAGATGACATCCGTGGTCCTGGAAGAAATTCCGGACCGGGTTTCGCTGGCAGTAGATATCAGCAACTGCCGGGGGAACTGTGTCGGGTGCCATTCTCCTTTCCTTAAACTGGATATAGGCGAGGAACTCACCCCGGAAATAGCCGATGCCCTGATAGCGGACAATTTCGGAGTGAACTGTTTCCTTTTCCTGGGGGAGGGGCGCGATCCAGAGGCCCTGCTGGCCCTGGCAGCGCACATACGCTCCGCCCATCCTGCCCTTGAGCTGGCGCTCTATTCCGGCAGGGAAGAGGTGGAAGCGGAGATATGGGATGCCTTCGATTATGTGAAGGTCGGCCCTTATCGCCCGGAATGTGGGCCGCTCAACGAGCGCAGCACTAACCAGAGGCTTTACTATCATCGCGAGGACATCACCCATCGCTTCTGGCGCAAAGGAATCGATCCAAATACATAACGTTATTCGCTTTGCGAGTTCGGTTTTTGTGAATCGCGAGTGGTGCGGACCACCAGGTGGCCTATCTTTGTAATAAATTGATTTACAAATGAAAAAGATTTATTGCATTTTGGCTATCTGCCTGGCCTCCTGCCTGGCATTGACTTCTTGTGAAAAAGAAAACCAGAGCTCCGGCGGATCCGGTGACGGCAGCGTAGTCGGCACCTGGCAGTTCAGGGGCGATGAGTACCACTATTTCGATGCCACCTTCAAAAAGGACGGCAATTATGAATGGATGTGGATCGGCGCCAGCGGCCGGATAAAGGATACGGGCTCCTACACCGTGTCGGGCAACGTCATTACCATGACTCCCAAGAAGCTCTATGAGGAGGACTACGATACCAAGGAACTGGTCGAAACTTCTTTGAGCAGTTTCCAGTGGAACGGCCCCCGCAAGGTGACGGTGGTCAGGACGGGTGACGGAATTGCATATTGGAGATGGTCGGGCGATTTCTTGATCGAGAATTCCGATTTCTTCCGCGGGAACGAAGGCGAGCCTTACCTTGTCTTCAAGCAGGGAGCCAATTTCAAATTCAAATCTTCCGACCTTGTGGGAACTTGGGAGTGCCAGTATGAGACTGGCGTGGTCGACCGCTATATCTTCACCAGCAAGGGTTATACTTATTACAGCGCCTGGCCTGAGGCTGATGCCGGATGCGGCCTTTCCGTCCGCAAGGAAACCGGAGAATGGTCACTGGATAAGAATGCCCTCACCATCAAGGAGAAAATGGACTACACTTCTTCCAAGTTCATAAAGTATAACCGGGAGACCGGAAAGAACGAATATGAATATGTAGATGTGGATCCTGTGACTTTCGAAACTGATAATTGGTTCAGTTATGAATCCGAATACGAACACACCATCTACATTTATGTGGAAGATGGGAAACTTTATATGCCGGAAATGACGCTGACCAAGAAGAAATAATTGCAATTCTGAGCAAAATTTCCTATATTTGCAGCCCTTTTGGGAAACTCCCTTAAGGGCTTAATTTATAACTAATTATTAATCAAAATGTTAAAACAGTACGAAACCGTTTTCATTGCAACTCCCGTTTTGTCTGACGCCCAGATGAAGGAAGCGGTTGCCAAGTACACTGACTTCATCAAGAGCAATGGTGGAGAAATCGTGTACGAAGAGGACTGGGGCCTGAAGCAGCTTGCTTACCCCATCCAGCACAAGACCTCAGGTTTCTATTACCTGATCGAGTTCAAGGCAGATCCTGAATTCGTAGCAAATCTCGAAATCCAGTACAAGCGTGACGAGCGTATCCTTCGCTTCCTCACCGTCGCTCTCGACAAAGATGCCATCGCATACGCCGAGCACCGCCGTGAGATGAAGGCTGCCAAGAAGAACG
>JAEEGH010002751.1_pt1 | contig 47054 bp, 41 predicted proteins | sample 9134181 | NCBI WGS metagenome assembly JAEEGH01 (sample SAMN16246544, study PRJNA631951) | gut metagenome | biome: gut microbiome; feature: rumen; material: DP-attached | host: Bos | place: Iran: Karaj | collected 2018-10
ATTTAAGGCCTTATCTCATCGACGACGGCGCCACACATCCATGCATGCTGGTCCTCCCCGGCGGCGGCTATGCCGTTGTTGTCCCGCCCGAAGGAGAGCTTGTTGCCAAGAGATTTAACGAGCTTGGCTACAGCTGCTTCGTCATGACATACACGACCAACCAGACCATGCGAGAGCCGGTCGGTACCCAGGCGATGCGGGACCTCGCAAGAGCGATCCGTTTTGTAAGGAAGAACGCTTCTGAATACCGCGTGAACCCGTCTCAGATATACATCTGCGGCTTCTCGGCAGCAGGCCACGTCTGCGCATCGGTCTGTGATTACTGGGATGAGATTTCCGATGAGAATCCTTTGTACGAAGGCATCTCCTGCCGTCCTGACGCAGCGATCCTCTCCTACCCTGTTATCACTTCAGGCGAATATGCACATCAGGATTCTTTCCGTTTCTTACTTGGCGGCGATATCTATGACCGTGACGACGAAGAAGCAAAGTATTTGCTTGATAAATACTCACTCGAAAAGCACGTGAAATCCACCAACCCTCCCTGCTTCATCTGGCAGACGGAAACTGACGATCTCGTGCCCGTCGAGAACAGCTATCTCTACGCCGAAGCATGCAAAAATGCCGGCGTCAGATACGAGCACATCACTTTCCCGAGAGGTCCTCACGGCCTGTCGATCCCGACTGAAGAATGGGCAAAAGGAATGCACGGCGAGCCTTATACCGCCGAGCAGAGCTTCGCACTCGTAAAGGCAATGAAAGAGGGACTCATCGAATTCGACGGCGACCCTGAAAGTTTGCTTGATTTCTTAAAGCCCTGGCCCTACGATCCTAATGCGCCCAAGTTCCCTGAAGTATGCGCATGGCCGGAAATGGCGGATAAGTTTATTAAGGGGTTATAATTCTATGCCATTGCTTTGATCAGATAATCATAAATTACATCAACATGTACCATAAGAACATCAAAGCAAATGGTAAGTATTAAAAGTACCTTTCCCACCTTTTCATTGCGTATAAGGATCTTGACGAGCCAAACGGCTGCCACCATTACAAAAGCACAGATCGCGCCGATTATACAGCCGTTGTCTAAAGCCTGCTTTACTCTCTGATGGAACCTTGCATACATTTGATTGAACTCAGAAGTTATCTTCTGTGAATCATTAATTTTGTTAATGTTTATTACAGGAATTTCAGAATTAATAATATTATTCCGTGCTTTTTCATTTTTGGATTGTGATATGTAAATTGCATTGTAAGCATCAACAAATATTCCTGTATCCGCTTCTCTTTCCATCTCATATCCCAAAATGACACTTATTTCGTTGCCTTCATCAACAGGAAAACTTGCTCTGATATGATTATATTGATGTTTTTCCATAAACCAGTCGATCGGATCGAAAATCTCGCCTTTCGTTCCAGCTTCAAGGGTAACCGGACCGCCATATGCATTTACAACATAATCATTATCAAGCACAACCGTTTCTTTCAATGTGATGCTTGCTTTATAACCTTCAGTTACCCCTTTTGCATTTTGAGCTGCTTTAATAAACCCATAAAAGGCAACTAAGAGAAACATCAGGATCGTTGTTATTACAAACCATATGTTTTGTGACTTAGATTTTCCTTGTATTGCGCTCATATGTCCCCCTCTTCCTTATTATCAATGCCACAAATACGCATTAAGTGTGTAAAGGTTAAAGATGATAATCATAATCACGATACCATGGATAATGATTGCGATTATTCCTTTCTCGTGTTTAATCAGCATGCTGCTCAATATGCCGCCTAAAACTAGCCAGACTATTCCTATTGCAGCGCCAATAGCAATACATTTGAATTTGCCTTTTTCGATCCGATCTTCAAGGTCGTGTTCAGCCTTGATCTTAAGAGCTTCTAACTGTTGTTTCTCTTTGAAATTGTCCCAGTCGGCGTGAACCCTTTTGTTCGTTCCTTCATATTGAAAATGTACATCGTGCGGGAATATGTATTCGGGTGTTACAACAGTTCCTTCAGACAACACAATAGAGCCGTCTGCTGTATCGATTTCAATTTCCTTACTGAGCGTAAGCTGCATGCCATCAGGCACTTGAATGTTGATAGCGCTATGCATACTAGCCTTGTTCGCATATATCACACTGGCAGCGATTATTCCTATCGTTTCCAATAGAAGGATTAAATATGCAACAACATTTTTCATGTCTATGCTCCCAAAGTTGTCGAAAACCTATTATCCTGCCCTACATAATTAACTATACACTCTGCGATATAATGTATAAATAGTTTTTGGCCAGGTGGAATATAAAAATGGACATTACAGATAACAGGATCGACGAAGGCAAAGCCTTTGACTGGGGCAAGACTTCAGCGTTCTATGCAAAATACAGGGACATTTATCCTGATCTCTTCTATCAGAAGGTTGCTGACAGAGGCCTTTGCGTAAAGGGCCAGAAGGTTTTGGATCTCGGTACCGGCACGGGCGTTTTGCCGCGCAATATGTATAAGTTCGGCGCAGAATGGACAGGAACGGACATCTCACCCGAGCAGATCGAACAGGCAAAGAAACTCTCTGAAGAAGCAGGCATGAACATTGATTATCAGGCTGTTTCAGCCGAGAAGCTCGACTTTCCGGATGAGTCTTTCGACGTGATCACAGCGTGCCAGTGTTTCTGGTATTTCGATCACGAGAAGGTCGCACCGGAATTTGCAAGAATCCTCAAAAAAGACGGAAAACTTGTGATCCTCTTTATGGCATGGCTGCCGTATGAGGATAAGATCGCGGGAATGAGTGAGAATCTGGTCAGAAAATACAGCCCCACCTGGTCAGGCGGCGGCGAGACAATGCACCCGATCTTCATTCCTGAAGTGATGTACGATTATTTCGATATGGATTATCACGAAGAGTACAAGCTGAAGGTGCCTTTCACGAAGGAATCCTGGCACGGACGCATGATCGCCTGCAGAGGCGTCGGCGCTTCATTATCGCCTGACGAACTCGCGAAATGGGATGCCGAACACCGCGAACTATTGAAGAACGTGCCCGATGAATTTGATGTATTACACTACGCTGCAACAGCAGTATTGAAGAGGAAATAAAATGGTTGAGATTAGAATTGCTACAAAAGATGATATTGAGCTCCTTATGAGCAGCAGACTTGAGATGCTGAAGGTCGTAAATAACCTTCCTGCAGATTACGAATATTCGGAAGAGATCGTAAGAGAGAGCCGCGATTATTTTCTGAATGGCGATCACATTACGGTGCTCGCGATAGATGACGGCAAAGTTATCGGCTGCGCATCGATGAGCTTCATGTGGATAATGCCGACTTTTTCGCACCCTACGGGAAAGCGCGCACACTTAATGAACGTCTACACAAGGTCTGAATACCGCCGCCAGGGAATCGCCCGCAGGATGGTTGAGATGCTTATCGATGAGACCTGGAAAAGAGGCGCAACCGAGATCAGCCTCGATGCAACGACGATGGGGCGTCCGCTTTACGAGAGCCTTGGATTTACAAACTCAACAGAAAGTATGGTGCTGACAAGAAAATGATCACTTTAAGGAAAGCAACAGCTGAAGATATTGAGAAGCTCTGGCAGATGCAGATTGAGGCTTTTCGAGCTCTCCTGGAAAAATATCAGGACTACGGCTTAAGCCCTGCCGCAGAAAGCATCGACAAGATCCGGGCAAGGTACGAACAGCCGTGGACCACCTATTTCTTCATCGAAGCAGACGGCATAGATGTCGGCGCGATCAGGGTAGTCGACAGAAAGGACGGTTCAAGGAAGCGCATCTCGCCTTTGTGGATCATGGAAGAGTACCGCGGCAAAGGCTACGCACAGGCAGCTATCCTCGCTGTTGAAGAACTTTACGGCGCAGATCACTGGGAACTCGACACGATCCTACAGGAGAAAGGCAATCTCCATCTTTACGAGAAGATGGGCTATCACCAAACAGGCAAGATCGAACATATTAACGACCGCATGGATATCGTTTTTTACGAGAAGAACTGACATATGAATTACAGAATTATCGATAAAGAGACATACTACCGCAAAGGCGTGTACCGCCATTTCACCGAAGACTGCAAGTGCTCGGTCTCAATGACCGCACGCGTTGACGTGACTGATCTCGTTAAGCAGTCGAAGGAGACCGGCACGAAGTTCTACATCAATTTCCTGTACCTCCTTTGCAAAGTCTTAAATTCCAGAGACGACTACAAGATGGCCTATTTCTGGCAGACGGACGAACTCATCTGCTACGATGTGATCAACCCGACGCAGTATGTTTTCCACGAAGACACCGAGACATGCACGCCTGTGTATTCTTACTACACGCCGGACTACGCTGAGTTCTACAAGAATGCCGTCGCCGATGTCGAGGCGGCGAAAAACACCCGCGAATACCTGCTTGATTCCGCGAATCATCCCAACTGGTTCGACGCATCCTATGTATCCTGGCTCTCTTATGACTCACTCAATGTCGAGCTTCCCGACGGCTACATTTATCTGGCGCCCATCATCAACTGGGGCAAATACAGAGAAGAAAACGGCCGCCTCATGATGCCTCTTACCGTGCGCTTAAATCACGCTGTCGCAGACGGATTCCTGGTCGCTAATGTTTACCGTCTGCTGGAGAAAGAGATCGCCGGATTTTGCGGATAATAAAGCCCTTACGATAGGATAAGAGCGAGATTTCCCGCCAGCTTTTTTATCATCGGTTTGTAGTCATCGATATCGCTTATTCTTGTAATAGTTGTTATCCTGTTTCCGGCATCTTTGCTTGATGCTCCGCAGTGATATACTTTCATATCTTTCGTACCTTCGTCGAGCACAATATATCTGTCGTGAACCTGATGTAATGACTGAAGGAATATGATATTCCTTCCTGGATTTTCAGTAACAAAGTCAGTATATTCTGTCAGGCTCAATTTAGGCCTAGCAGAATTATCGCTGATTACGGTAATCTTCACTCCCTTTTTTGAATGTGCCAAATGATGCAGCGTCTTGCTTGAGATGTAATCATCGATTATCGTGATCTTACTCTTAGCTTTTCTGTATATCTTCTGGTATGCTTCATCAGCTTTAAATGGCTCTCCATCGAGGATAAGTATTTCTTCATCAGTAAGATTTTGTTCAAAGAGTCTCATAATATCGGATAAATCCGCTTTAGTAACCATAGTTTCATGTATGGTTTTAATATCTTCTGCGTTATTTTCAACCTTCTCAACTAAAGAATAATAGTTGCTTTGTGTAATAAACAGCTGGTTCCCAGTAAGATAGTCCTTCATTGCTTTGAATAAGCGAATAATGGCTATACTCTGTTGTATTGCTAAATCCCCTTTCAAAACAGTCATCAACATATATATCCCTTGTTCAGTAAAGGCATAGGGAAGGTATCGTGAACCTCCCCAACTTGAGGTCAAATTTTTTGACCTCAAAACCTCATTCATCTCTTTCTTTGTAAGCTGGAATCTAAAGTCTTCTGGAAATCGATCTGTATTGTTTCTAACTTGCTGATTAAAAGCCTTAGTTGTATACCCGTATATCTCTGCCAGATCAAAATCAAGCATAACTTTCTGGCCGCGAATGGTGTATATCTTATCCTTCAATGCGGTCTCATTTATGATCATAAGTTCCTTATCATTACTCATATTCCTTTCCTCCATATATCATCTATTTGATAATATTATACAAACAAACGTTCTGTTGCTGAAGACCTTTCCCATTTTCTGTCCCAAAAACGGATTATTGCATCTGATTTGATGCATGTAAAAAACCATTTTTCCCTGTGATAAAATGATGGAAAATCATGAGAACATTAGAGGTGCCACATGATCTTACGCGCATACAAAAGAGAAGATTCACCCATAATCGCAAAGTGGCTCAGAACTGAGACAGAACTCTACCAGTGGTCAGCTGACCGCTACGGTTTCTTTCCTCTCCTGCCCTACAGCATCGACGATAATTACGCACCGCAGATGAAGACCGGGCGTTTCATTCCGCTTACAGGAATCGATGAGGATGGCAATGTCGTCGCACACATCATCATCAGATATCCGGATGAGAACGACGACTCCTCCGTCCGCCTTGGCTTCGTCATCGTTGACCCTGAGATCCGCGGCAAAGGTTACGGCAGAGAGCTCGTCTCCCTCGCAGTTGATTTTGTACGCAATAATCTGTCCGCGACAAGAGTCGACTTGGGCGTTTTCCTCAACAATCCGAAGGCCGCAAAATGCTATGAATCCGTGGGATTTAAGCGTTACGGCATGCACACGATCGACACGCCTTTCGGCACGTGGGATTGTGCTGATCTCGAACTTTATCTATAAGGATTCTCGTGCAGATAGAAATCAACACTGCGGTTCCTGACCCTGTATTCCTTGGGCGTCAGGCCGCAGTCTTTTTTGAGAACGTTCGTAAAATAGCTCTGGCTCGGGAACGCCAGTGACGCAGAGATCTCGGCTATCGAATAGTCGGACGATGCGAGCATCGACTTTGCAGTCTCAAGCTTCTTGTTCATGATGTATCCGCTCACGGAATAACCTGTTTCCTTCTTGAAAAGCCTCGAAAAATAAGGCGCTGACAGGTTCGTCACTGACGCCAGACCCTCCAGTGTTATGCGCGTGTGCAGGTGCTCGTAAATGTAATTTATCGCGGTACTTACGGCCTTCGAAGATATTGCGCTCTGATGCAGCGACGACATGAGCCTTGCGTAGTGAAGGCACATCTCGTTATGTATCTCCGAGATCTCAGAAGGCGTCGATGCCTCATCGGCAAGCCTTATATAGTAGTCACTTAAAGAATATGCTTCAGCCTGCGACAGACCGCCCGAAATGCAGTAACGCGCAAGTATCGCAGTGGTGATCGTCATGTGGTATTTAAGATTCTGCAAAGGATTGTCAGACAGTACGCCGAAGCCTTTCTTGGCATCGAAAGGCTCGCTTAAGAGCGTCCTTACCTTGCGCAGATTGCCTGAGCGGATCGTATCGTAGAAGTCCATCTCCGGCGCCAGCGGTGCCCTGAAGAAACCGTATTCCCTGTGAAGGAATTCCTGGTATGAGATCTTCTTTCTCTTGGCCGGCATGACAGTCTCCTTTTATTGATGTCAAATATGCGTGAGGATAAGTGTTTTCGAGCACCATTATAGCACGAAAACATAAATATAAGTTATGAAAAAGCAATAATAGAAAGCACAAAGTTGATATTTTGTGGTCAGACGGACAACAACTCACAGGAGGCAACTATGAAGAGCAGAAGAATCGTAAGTTCCATCCTTGCTTTATCTATGCTTTTGCCGATGGCTGCATGCGGCCAGGGTCAGAAAAAGGCAGAGACGCCCTCCATCGAAGGCTACAATCTTCTCTGGAGCGACGAATTCGACGGCAAGGAACTCGATGAGACCAAGTGGAACAAAGAGACCCGCGAGCCCGGCTGGACAAACAACGAGCTCCAGGAATACACGAATTCCGACGAGAACATCTTCGTAAAGGACGGCAGCCTCGTTCTGAAGGCCATCAAGACCGAGAAGAACGGCAAGCCCTACTATACATCCGGCAAGGTTCAGGGCTGGAACAAGACACAGTTCCAGTACGGCAAAGTAGTTGTTTCCGCCAAAGTACCGGAAGGCCAGGGTCTGTGGCCCGCCATCTGGATGATGCCCAACCAGGAATCCAAGTACGGTCAGTGGCCCAAGTGCGGCGAGATCGACATCATGGAGTCTCTGGGCAACGACACGACAATTTCTTATTCGACAATTCACTATGGTGAGCCTCACGCTGAGCAGCAGGGCACCATTGAGAAAAAGGGCGACGAGAGCTTCTCTGCCAAGTTCCACGAATACTCAGTCGAGTGGGAACCCGGTGAGATGCGCTTTTACACGGACGGCGAGCTGGTGCTCACATGCAATGACTGGTTCACGGCCGTTGAAGGCGCTGACGACAAGCCCTATCCGGCACCTTTCGACCAGCCTTTCTACGTTCAGCTGAACCTCGCTGTAGGCGGCAACTGGCCCGGCAACCCTGATGCAACAACGGATTTCTCAAAGGCTGAATTTCTCATCGATTACGTCCGCGTATATCAGAAGGACGCTTACGACACCAACGTAACGAAGCCCCCGATGACATTCCGCGAAGCCCTCCCTGACGGCAACTTCATCCGCAACGGAGACTTCTCCGTAGCAGAGAACCTTGACGACGACATCGACTGGAAGTTCCTTCTTTTCAACGGCGGCGAAGGCTCCGCTGAGATCAAGGACGGCGAGATGATCATCTACACAAAGAACTATGGTACCGAGGAATATTCTGTGCAGCTCGTTCATCCCGACCTCCCGATGCTGAAGGGGCACAAATACCGTGTCACCTTCGATATCCGTGCCGATGAAGCGCGAAAATGCATCGTCTGCGTTTCCGCGCCGAACGCCGGCTGGATCCGTTACCTTAAAGACACCTCAATAAATCTCACGACCGATTGGAACACCTTCACCTTCGAATTCGAGATGAAGGACAAGGATGACAACAACGGCCGTCTCGAGTTCAACATGGGTAAGCACAAGGACACTGCGACTATCCATATCAAGAACGTCCGGGTCGAGGAGATCTGATCAAGTCAGTTAAGCGGCAGCCATCTGTCATTCAAAGCCACTTATGACCGGCGCCGCTTTCTTGAATATTTAGCTGAAATGGCAGGGGGCCCCCATCCCTCTGCCATTTTCACGTTTGAAGAGCGCTGCCGAAGAGCACCGCCGCCCGGCATGTCAGTCCCCTATGTCAGCGCAGTTCACTGTAATTCAAGGGGCTTTTTTTAGGGCAACAATTATATAAAACGGCGTTTTTATATAATTGTTGGGGGTCTAAAAAGGCCAACAATTACAGACAGCACGGAACCACTGCGTTCCGTGCCGCCTTTCTCTTTCTGTTATTGCTTTGCTTGAGTATCAGTTGCTGTTCGCCGTGGCAGCGCACATCATGATGACCATGATCGCAGTCTCTTCCGCGATAACCATTGCGATCGCGCTGTTAGTAACTACGGCATTGTTGACCGCGCTGTAGGCTGCGCCGCTGCTGCCGCCCGAATAAACTTCGCCCGCAAGGAGCGCCGCGAACATCAGTCTTGTCTTCTTATCCATGCTGAGACCTCCGAAGCCCTTGTTCTTCTTGAGGAAATCAGCTGCCTCGATGATCTCAGGAACAAGGACGTCCGTAGGAACCTCAACGTCGAGAAGCGTTCCCAATGCCGGAAATTCGAGATAGGTGCCGAACTTGGAGCCGTTCTCCTTAAATGCTTCGAAAAGCTCGGCCACCTTGTCGCACTTGGCCTTTATGTCGCCTCCGGTAATCGCCAGGATCTGCGACAAAGCCTGAATGGAATTGGATTCAGCCTTGAGCTTGAGCTCTTTTTTGGTATATTTGTAGCACTCTTCCATGTCGAAGATGACATCGTCAACTGTGCGTCCGGACATCGCAAGGAGCGCCGCGAGTGCCAAATCCTCAGAAGATGTAAGGATCGGATGGAGCTTGCTCATGCGCTTCATGATCTCATCTGTCGTTGTCTTGATCTCTTCGGCGTCAGCTTTCCTGCCGCGGTCAACTATGATCATGGCGGTGAGCACCATGTACGAATCTTCAAAGACCTTGCCCTTCATAAGCACGTTAAATACGTCGATAAGGTCGTCGATGTACTGCTCCATGTCAGGCGCCATAGCCATTCTGGCGAGCAGAACGAGCTCCGTCGCGTCCCTGAAAGCCGAGAAAACGCCGGCCTTCTTCTTCAGGATGTTCCTGGCCTCCTTCATCTTCTCAATATCCGCTTCCTGTCCCGCGCCCGCGAAAAGCAGTCCCGCAACGACCTGGCTCATTCCCATCTCGAAATAAAAGCCCTTGTCGATGGCGTTCTTGTTCGAAGCCAATAATTCAAGTTTGTGTGCAAATTCGTTATTCATTATGTTTCTCCTGTCCCCCATTTTTAATGTATCTATATTTTACCATTTTCTGATGGGCGGTATTTGTCAGAACTAAATGAATACTTTGTTAGTGTAAAAAGCCGAGGACCTGTCCGAAGCGGCAGAAGAAGTCTTCCGCCCGGTCCATAAAGACTTTCGACTGTCAGTGTAAAATTCTCTTCTAAGCCGCGAGTTCTACATGCTGTCGCCCCGTGGTTCTTTCTTAAGCTAAGAAATAATTTTCTTCTTAGCCGCGAGTTCCGCAGGCTTGCCGAGGACCTGTCCGAGCGGCAGAAGAAAATTATTTCAAACATTCATAGAAATTACACACCGCCGCATTATACTTCAAGTATCGAAGCAGGAACGACGTGTGAAAGGGTCGCAAATAGGGGGATAATAGGAGTGAAAAAGACTTATATTCGATTCACCGTTCTTTTCTGTGCATTGATATTGGCTGTGATGGTTCTTGGGGTTGCTCTGTTTACTCATGTTCAGGTAAGCGCCGAGAACCAGCGCTGCATGAATTACATTTCGGATTTCATGAACACTCAGCGCCCCGAATTCACTTACTCACAAGAAGACTTCGACATTTATATGGTATGCCTGAAGGCTATGCAGTTCTCTGAAAGAACAGATGATCCAACCATCGGTTATTATGGCAAGTGCACCTGGAAGTGGGACCAGTTGAATATTACACGCTCGTTTGACTCTATAGGTTTCAAGCATGGTTCTATGGTCATCGGCACAACAAAAACGCATTTCACGAAGATGGATATCACGCCTATAGGTAGTACAGAAAAGGCTTTCACTGTTAGCGTTACCCGCAGTCCGATAGGACAATTAAACTCAGTAGAGGTGTCGCAGGAAATAGTCGATGTAGAGGGAACAACCGGCGGAGCCATCAGCCGAATTGAATTTCCGGCAGATTATGACTACAAAATGTATCCGATGGATAAAGAGGCTTTTGAAAAGTACGATTATCTTGATTCCACACAGCACGGTTATGTTAGCGGTCACAAGATAGGCTTGTTCACGTCATATTTAGCATACGACAGGCTGGAATCCATGGAAGGAAAATTCACTATCAGAAGTCAGGATGTATTTTTATTCCATCCGCTTTCGAGGGTTATACATAATTATCTGTATGCTTATATCCTGTTCCTGATCGTTCTCATCGTGCTTCAGGCTCTCACGATCTTCATGATGCGCAGGGTGTACGCTAACAGGGTGAACTACGAATCGCGCACCAAGAACCTCACGAGGAGTTTTGCACACGAGCTCAAGACACCTCTGGCGGTTACAAAATCTTATGTTGAGAACTGGGACCTCGTAAGCGAGGAAGATCGTCCGAAGGTCGCCTCAAAGATAACGGAGGAGGTCGACCACATGACCAGGATGGTCAATACCCTTCTCGATATCTCGAAAATGGATGCCGGCGATTTTAAGCTCAATCTTGAAGACGTGGATCTTTTCGCGCTCACCAATGTATGCTTCAGGCATATGGAGGAGCTTGCCAGGAAACGCAATATCGAAGTCGATATCAGACAGGACAAAGACGACGGCGAATGCATCGTTTCAGCCGACCTCGACATGATGAAGATGGTCATCTCCAATTTCATGAGCAATGCGATAAAATATGGAAAGACAAAGGTCGATGTCCTTCTGGTTAACGGAAGTAACAATGTTACATTCAAGATAACCAACGATGGTGAGCCCATCAGCAAGAAGGATCAGAAGAAGATCTGGGATCTGTTCTACAAGAAGGACAAGTCCGGCTCTGACCGCCTCTCCAGCACCGGTGTCGGTCTTGCTGTCAACAGGAGCATCCTTGAGATCCACAAGGCCAAGTTCGGCGTGGAGAGCAATGCTTCGGAAACAACATTCTGGTTTGAGATGAAGAAGGCAAAAGAATGACAAGCAGTGGACATTCATATAGACTCCTGATAGCGGAAGATGATGTGTCTTTAAGGCACATCACTTCTGCTTTCTTTACGAATAACGGCTTTGAAGTCGATGAGGCCTCCGACGGTATCGAGGCCTGCGGCCTCATCAGGAATAACCGCTACGATGTGATAATCCTGGACATCATGATGCCCGGCAAAGACGGCATTGAGGTCTGCAGATTCATCAGGGACTCCTACGATGTTCCGGTCATCTTCCTTACCGCACTCGGTTCCGAGACCGACATCATCGACGGTTATGCGGTCGGCGCCGACGAATATGTGACCAAGCCTTTCTCAACCAAGCTCCTTCTCGCGAAGGTAAATGCCCTTATAAAACGCTACAGGGGCCTTCTCGTAAAGGACGGCCGCATCATCATAGACGAACTCGTAATCGAGCCCTTCAAGCGGATCGTCAGCGTGGACGGCAAGCGCCTTGACATCTCGCCCAGAGAATATGAGCTCCTGTTATATTTCGTCGAGAACAAGGAACATGTCCTGTCCAGAGACCAGATCCTGGACGCCGTCTGGGGCCAGGATTTCATAGGCTATGACAGAGCCGTCGACACCTACGTAAAAAAACTCCGCCAGACGCTCGGCCCGGCAAGCCGGCACATTGAGACCGTCATAAAGAGCGGCTACATGTGGCGGGACTGATCTATATCGCCACGATCCCTGCTTCATGACTGGTGATTGTAGAGGTGTGCATTTCTGCAGCCGGCCCGGGCTGCGCGCCCCTATCCCGGTTAAGGATTTGTTGCCTTCCGGACGGACAAAAAGAGCAACATTTGGCGCACCACCTCCGATGCCCCTTTTTATCGGAGTCACGTCTCCAAGCAATCGAAAAGGGGCTTCCTCAGATTACTGAGGGAGCCCCTTCTCTTTTGGAGAAAGTATTTTGGTATTGATTGAATCAACCAATGCCCTGAATTGTTTTGACACGGAGCTCGGGGGCTTTGTCTGTCATGTAGGAATAGTCATTGAGCCATACCTGGCCTGAACCTAAGCAGATGCCCTGTCCGTTGTAGAACATGTCGTGGCAGTCTTCTTTTTCGATCTCCTGACGGTCAAGGAGCTTCTTTCCCTTGGTCACTTTGTCATAAGTCTTCTCGTCGTCGACCCATGCTCCGTTGATGATGACCGGGAACTTGATGTACTTCTTCATTCCTTCCCAGTCTTCTGCAAGATATAATTTACGGATGTCGGATGCGGTATTTTCAATATCAGCCTTGTTCATCGCGGAACAGCCTGAATAGTAATCCGGATCACCAGCGCCCATGTCCTTTACTTCTTCAGGTGCTGAAGGATCCTTGGATCCCTGTGCCGCAGAATCCTTGTCCAGCTGGAAGATCTTGCCGCCGGCGATGTCTTCCTTCTTGTCGGTCCATGTTACGGAATCGCCTGAGATGCTGAACAGGAACGTGCCTGTGCCGTCAGTATATAAAGTGTCTTCCTTCTCGACCTCGTTCACGTCCTTATAAACAACGTCCTTCTTGACGCAGTCTGTGTATTCGATGCAGTAGCTTGCGCTGTCATAGGTGCCTGTCATGGTCCACTCTGTGGCCTCATTGAAGCTGCCGCCCCAGCCTGCCTTGATGTTTACTTTGTCTCCGTCACCTTTTTCGAAAGAGATGTAGCATCTGTCGCTGTAATACTTACCTTCGAACTTGAAAGGCTCGCCCGGTGCACTGAGGCTGACATCGGGAATGAGATTGTCTTCTGAGACCTTGAGGTCGCTTTCATTAGCTTCGGTATTTCCGGCTTCTCCGGGTGCTCCTGCGCCTGCAGAAACAGTTGTTGAACATGCGGTCATGGAAAGCAGTGTGCACGCTGACAGCACTGCGCTGATGATCTTCTTATTCATTAATTCACCTTTCCTTCCATCCGTTACGGACATTACTTTTGGCAGCAAATATTATCCCCGCTGCGAGGTCTAGATTTTACTCCTGTCAAATAGCAAGAGTGGGTTAAACCCGTGGCAAAAGCTAGGTGAAAATGTAGGCGTAACAGAAAAGACATTTAAGAGATGATATAATCAAATCGTGTTTATTTTGTGGTGCAAAATGCATTCTGCAGGCCGCAGCTGCAGAACAGCATAAATAAGGGGGAAGTAAATATGAAGAAGCCTGCATACTTTATCATTCAGTTCCTTTGGGCATTCTTTATGGCAGCCATCATCTGGTTCGGCTTTATCAATACCTTATCAGTCAACGGCAATAACAGAACTGCTGCCATGATCATGATCGGCGGTGCCATTTTCTATCTGCTTCTGACGATCGCTTATATCGTCCTGGGTATTAAGAAGGTGGACGACTTCGGCATCTGGATGATAATCCTCGCCGTGGCAATCAGCATCGTCACGGTAGCCTTAGGCTTCTTAGTTGCCACAGGCTTAACATATGCGATCTACCACGCAGGAGGCTGACGGTCTTCCTGATTAAAATAAATTTTTGGGATAGGTTATTTTCGAGATGGATAAGATTAAAAGAGAGAGCAGAACGCACATAATCTGTGGCCTTGCCACAGGCGTTTCCACCATGTGTTTTGTAGGCAATCCGGTCGTATGCTTCTTCTGGCTGCTTTCGGTTGCCCAGAGGATCCCCAGCTACATTTCCCAGTCAGTCTTCCTGCTGGTCTTATGTGCCGTAGGCGCCGTAGGGAGCCTCGCCGCATCGATCGTAGCAAAGATCCTGGATAAGGAGAGCCGCTGGGCTGTCGTAAACATCGTATATATCAGCATCGTCACCGTGATAGGCGCCCTTCTGACCGCAGGCTTTATCGCGCTCATCAACGATGTAGCTTCGGGCGTTTAAGCAGATTAAACAGTAAGTCTCGCCTCAGAGATCGGGAAGCGGTTCAGGTGACCATTTCTCGTAGATCTTGATGTCTTTTATCTCGAAGCTCTCGAAATCATAATCGACCACGACCGCCTTATAATCCAGCCTATCGCCTTCGGTAGGCCCTGCCGTTACGCTAAGCTTGAGCTCGCCGTTGAGGTAGATCGGCGCGGGAAAACCGATAAATCCCCACTGCACATCGTAATCACCGACGATATTCGTGAGATAACCCCACACCTGAAGCACTTCTTCCTGGGAGACTCCGGACTGCTTCGTGTAGAACTTGCTGTAGTCTGAAGGGATCTTATTAAGGTCGCTCTCGTTCATTGAGCCCAAAATGAGGCAGAATATCTTGTCTTTCTCGTAATCAGGCCCGACGTTGCCTATGTAGAGCCTGATAAGCACTTCCCTGGGATCGATCAGTGTCTTAGGTTCACTGAGGGCGTCGGGCGTATTTCTCATCGCCATAAACACCTTGACGGTCTCTTCAGATGTGAATCCGTTTGCCATGAGGAGCTGTGCGAACTGATAGTCTGTATCGACGTCGAAAAACATATTGTCGATCTTCTCGATACCGAAGATGTATTTCATGCCGACAAGAAATCTTACTCTGGGCAGGTATGAATTGGGCGCATACGTAAAATACTCGGACGTATACATCTCGGCGCCGCCTTCGATGAAATACGAATACAGGTAATCCTTCATATGCTTCATCTCATCGTAATCGAGGTCGCCGTATTTCTTGATGGAACCGTCATCCATAAGGCACGCATATCCTTCGAGTCCGCTGCCTGCGATATTCAGGTCAATGAAGTGCATCAGTTCATGATAGAAGACTGAAGAATAGGCTTCCTTCCCCATTCTTGTCTCCAAGTCAGGATCTAACTCTATCTTATTCTCCGTCTGTATATACTGGCCGTCGATTCCGTCAGTGTGTTTCTCGGTTATCCTAAGTTCTTTGACCTTGGTGAAGAAAAACTCCTCATTCTCGCTCTTCAGGTGGTCTGCGATGACCGGGAAAAGATGATAGATGAATTCCCGTCTTCCATTGAATTCCGGATTGGATCTTACAACTTCGGCATACCTGATGAAGAGGTCGTACTTACCCTTTAAGTCTTTCTCCTCAAGACCGACCTCAGAAGCGAGCTTTACGGCATCATCCTTCGGATCGGGTGTGGGCGTAAGCGTGGGTGTGGGCGACGCTTCCGTAGGCGTGCCGGGCTTTACTTCAGCATTTGCCTGACTGTGTGCTGTCCTTGGAGAACGGGTCTCAAAGCAGCCGGCAAGAGATACCGAAGCAAGCAACACAGACGCCGCCAGGATTACGCATTTTAACTTGATTCCTGAATATCTGAATCTGCTGACGGTCATTAAATCGCCTTCTCCCATGCAGTCTGAGCAGGCCATTTATCCGTATTAAAGACCTTTCTTAATCCGCTGTTTAGTTCCTGAGCCTTCGCTTGCTGTTCAGGTGTCATCTCAAAAGCTTTGCTGCCCGATAAAGCAGAAAGCATTAAGTATTCATAGACAAGATGCCTGTCTGTATGGGCCGATGTAACAGCCTCAACACAGACGAAATAATCGATCTTTACATCGTTTTTTACGAAATATGTTGTTATCTTGGCCTGGTCATCCATTTCAACAACAGTAACGTTCCTGGATGCTTCATCGGTCTCGAAATACTTGAATCCTTCATAGTTTGTTTTCTGCCAGTCCTCATTGCTCAATAACGGTTTGTCACTGAACAGATTTCTTCTTAAGATGTAATCGTCCGTCAGATCCCAAATATCACAGATGAGTCTGGCCTGGATCGCAGTAACACCATCGGCATATTTATCTCTTAAAAAGTACTCGCCAAAGTGTTTTTGAATATCTCCGGAATTATCGTAATCATATTTGGTTGATACATAGATAACCCGGTAACTGAGACCGTTTATCGTAACAACCTGGTCCATATTTAAGAAATTTGCAGGTACCTCACTGTCGTAAAGACTTATTCCTATTCCGTTATACATACCTCCATACAGGAGCTGGTCGAAATAATCCTCAGGATAAAGATCCAATACTGCTTCAATCTGATCAAGCACACTTTCGATTTTAACCGGATTTGAAGCCTTATAGTAAAATTGGCTGCCGGTCAGGACTTCCGGTGTCAGATCATTAAACCAAATATATACTCCATGCTTGTTGCCTATCTCTTCTGCTCTGCTGTAGAGCCCGGTCATTCTCTCGTCAGTTCCTCTGACTGTCTGATTATGCGCTGCAGAATTATCGGTCTTAAGGCTGTTCAGATACGCACGATCCTCTTCTCCCAGTTCAAGCTTCCCGAGATTCCAATCTTTATAAAGCGTGATGTCATTCACTTTCTTCTCGTCAAAATCGTAATCATAGATGACCGAGGTATAGACCGGTTTTTCCTTTTTATATTCGCAGATCATCGTTATCAGTTTTAACTCGCCGTCCAGGAAGATCGTATAAGGATTTCCCTCGAAATAGATCTGATTCTTGCTGTTCTTCTTTTTGGAAGCAGCCTTCTGTAAACTGCCTGCTTCTTTAGATGCGCTGTCGGTAACCTTAGTGATAAAATCCCTGTATTCAGTCGGAAGGCTGTTAATGATATCTTTGTTCATGCAGGCAATGATCCTGCAGAATTTTGCATCGTTCTCATAATCAGGACCGATCTTGGATTTATAGAGCCTTATCAGGACTTCTCTAGGATCGATATAAAGGGATTCATCCGTCATTACCTCATCGGTAACCGAGGTCCTCAGCATGCGGATGATGTCCTCGTTGCTGAAGCCGTTATCCTTCAACAGATTACAGAACTTTTCATTTGTGTTATAGCTGAAGAACATATCATCAACGGTTTCTTTTCCGAAGATATATTCCAGACCGACCAGAAATTCCAGGCCTAACGGTGTCCAGTCTGTACTGCCCTTGGTAAAGTATTGCGTTTTATACTTTTCGGCACCGCCTTCAGTAAAATAGCCCATGTCGGAATGGTAAATGATAGACTGCCCGAAACTGAATCCCTTGGAATCTATTTCACCTGGGGTATAAGTCCTGAATGTGCCGTCCTCCATGCAATATACTTCGCCTATTTCTCCATCGATAAAAGCATCAATGAAATGAAGGGATTCATGGTAAATGACCAGCGAAAAGAATTCTTCTCCGTATTTTTCCACCGTTTCCGAATTGAACATGATCGAATTCTCGACAAAGCCGCCGGCAAATTCATTGGTCTCAATAATTCCCATCTTAAGCGAGTTTATCTTGCCTAGGAAAAAGCCTTCTTTCTCAGGCTTTATATTGTCAGCGATCATCGGAAAATAACTGAGCAGGAATGAATAGTAATCTTTCACTCCGACGTTGGTAATAACGGCCTTATAGTACCTGAGGAACAGTGAATACTTTCCCCTCAGATCTTCCTTCTTAAGTCCTACCCTCCCGGCAATCTTTACGGCCTCAGCTTCAGCCTCCTGATCGGACAATGCCAGAGCAGAATATGACGGGAACGGCGAAGGAACAAATACTGTCTCTGTAGCGCTGGTTTCTGTTATTTCTGTTTCAGTCTCAGTCGCGGTCTGTTCAATCTTGTCATTGCACCCGCACAACAACATAACGGGTGAGAGCAAGAACGTTGCTGCCAGAAGCGAACATTCTGCCTTCAGGAGTCTTCGCAAATTTACCATGATCAAGCTCCTTATTTTAACAAGCTCTCATTATAGAAAGATACCCAGAACGAATCCTTGGAGCCGTCAATAAGGCATCCTGATTCCATGCAGAGCCCTGAATCAAGCGCATGAACCTGGCTTGTCACATTGCCGCTGCTCTTATCGGTAAGCTGTGAACTGAAACATATGCTGAGCTTATCGGCAAACTGCTTCTGATATCCCTTGAGCGTATCCGCATTCTCTTTATTGTTGATGAATGATGTCTGGTAAACAGCACCCGTGCTGTCTACGACATCGATCTCAACGTTATTGAATTCGACGCCGTCGACCACGATCTTACATTCGAATGTATAAGCCGTATAAGACGGAGATGTCGCAGACTTATCCGTGCTGATGGGGTCGCCGAGAGTCGTTCCGAATGAGCTCTCGATAAAATACTTGGTGGTGTTCAGATCGCCTGCTGTAAACAGGATGCCGGATATAAAAAGATATGCTGCCGTATTTGTTCCGTCAGCCTGAGAGCCGGTGTTTGTACTGTTGTCAGGGATTGCAGGTGTTGCGGAAATAGTCGGTAACGGATCAGTCTGCGTAGGTGCGGTATCCGTGGGTTCCGTGTCCGTAGGCGCTGTATCGGTGGGGTCTGTAAAGCCGGTCTCAAGGCCTGCTTCCTGCTTAGCCTCGGAGTCGCTCTTGATCCTTTCTGCGCCTGTCCTTCTTTTCGCGCATGATGCGAAAGACATAAGCATCGCAGCTGTCAAAATAACAGAAATAAGCTTGATCGATCTCTTCATATTGCCACCTCCGGACATTCGGATAATCTTAGCAGTAGGATAACAGATTGGGTCTTTGATAATCAATAATCGCGCAATTTATATTATAATCGGGGTGTTCGCGAAAGGAGCCCGTATGAAGCTTTGCACCGAGTGCCACTGGGATGGCTGGGACAGAGTAGTGGATATTTATTCGGAGAGATCTGATAAGCTCCCCGAATATATCAATGACCCGGAAAATTATAAGATCATAATCCTCGAAAAGGGTTCGCTCGAGATAAGGAGCGAAGGTCAGACCCGCGTCGTCAAAGCGCCCGCCCTTATCGGCCTGTCACAGAAAGACGTTCTCGACTATAAGATCTTACAGGGCATCAAGGTATGCATCCTTTTCTTCAAGCCGACAGTTATCCGCGACGAGTTTACTTATGAGAGGATCGATTCCGGCGAGTTCGACGAAGCGTGGGGTACGTCGATCTATCAGGACTATATCCTCATCAGAGCCGTGACATACAGCACCAGCGTCTGCGACCACGTATTAGAGGTCCCGCTCAACGCATTAAAGCGCTTGAAGGAGCTCTACACTGCCGCTGAGAAAGAGCTCCACGGCCAGAAAGACGGCTTCTGGCCCTGCCGCAGCAGGTCTTATCTGATGGAGCTTCTCTTCTATATCGTCTACACATTTGTCGAGGCCGCGCCGAATAACGAAGTGTCGCCCGAACAGGACGAATTCTCGAAGATCGCGGAATATCTGAACGAGCACATCGATGAGCCGATCACGGTCGAGACAGTCACGAAGAAGTTCGCGATAAACCGCAACAAGTTAAACGACATTTTCATGAAGCAGGCTTCAATGACCTGCCACGACTACCTTCTGAACTTAAGACTGGACCTGGCGAAGGTCATGCTCACCAATACTGAACTGCCCATAAACGAGATCAGCAGCCGCGTCGGATATCCCGATGCCAACTATTTTGCAAAGCTCTTTAAGAACGTGACCGGCAGGACGCCCTCGCAGTACAGGGGCAAGTAACTTTGATCTGAACTTAAGGCTCTGCTTCCTTCACGACCTTCACAAATTCGTGCGGATATTCCTATAATCTGTGCCTTTTTTTCTATATGGACTACACATTGCTCCAGTAAAATACGGCTGAAGTAAACTTTTTTGGCCGGGAGGATCGGAATGTTCAGATCAAAGCTTGCAAAACGCACTGTCTGCGGACTTCTCTTGACAGGGATCCTGCTTACCGGCTGCGGCAAAAACTCCAAGATCCCGCTTCTTGATGAAGAAGGCATAAAGACCCTTCTGGGCGTAGACTCCGTCAGCATCAAGACTCATGACCCTGCAGAGGTCTCTGAAGACGGCTGCAAATTAAAAGACAAAGTCAGCTTTGTTTATAAAGCTCCCATCCTGGACGGGCTTCTGGACCAGTCCGTCGGCAAAGAAGCCGAAGTTATGTATAAGAAAGATACCGGAACATGGGAATTAAAGTCTTTGACGCTCACGTCCTGCGAAGTCGATACGACCAATATTCCGGGTTCAAGCTGGAAATGCGTTCAACTCACTTCTGAGCAGGTAAAGGCCCTGTTCGGTGACAAGATCCCATCCGGCGAATCAGGCACAGTATATATCCGTTTCCTGAAGAAAATGGGAATGTTCTCCTTTAATCTTACAAATCCCGCAAACACCGACAGTGAGCGTTTTTTTGAGACGGTCGGAACGAATGTGAAGATAGTGTTCGTAAGTGCGTCCGGCACTGTCGAGAGCAAGGCTTCCGTTACAGGCGGTTCCGTCACGGATGCAGGCGAATTAAAGCTCGACCTTGAGACGGACGCCGGCACGATAAATCTGGGTTTTGGCAAGGATGCAGTATCGATCCTTGAGCGCGAATACGACGAAGCGACGGGCAATGAAGTTGCCGGCTCAAAGGTCTATATGGACACGCTCCCTGTTTTCGAGATCAAGACAACAAGCATAATGGACAACGGCGAATGGAAGACCGAGTGCGGCCTTAAGGAAGGCAACCTCTCTCCTGCGCTTTCGTGGCAGCCCGTCGAAGGCGCTTCCAAATATGTGGTCGTCATGATCGACATCACCACGACGCGCTGGCTCTACTGGTACACCATAGTCGACAAGACTGACCTCAAAGTGGGTGAATTCACTGACCCTGCAATCTACTCGGGACCTTATCCTGCAGGCACCCACAACTATGAGATCCACGTCATCGCGTTAAAGTCTGAGCCAAAGACAGGCACCTTCAAAGTAGACGCAAGATCGGGCGACATCCAGTCCTTCTTTGATTACGTGAATACCGCATCTGACGGCTCTGTCGGAAATGTAGTTGCATACGGTACAATAAAGGCACCGTACACATCACCTGAACTGTACTACGGATACAGGTAATCTTTACCGGAGGTATGACCATGAAAAAGATCACATCACTACTTCTCTGCAGCGCACTTGTTCTGGCCCTTGCCGGCTGCGGCGGCTCAGGTGCTGTTGAGACTCCGGCTGCCACTACATCTGCAACATCTGAAGCGGCCACAACTACTGCCGCACCTGACAACAGCGGCGACGAATTCGTAGGCACCTATGCATCATTCACTGTCACATCGAACAGCCTCAAGGATGGCTACTGGGACGAGATCACGGCTAACACAGTTGCCGGTCAGAATCTCTCACCCGACCTTAGCTGGGAACCCGTCGAAGGCGCATCCTGCTATGCGATCTACATGGTCGATATCAACACGCACTACTTCCTTCACTGGGTACAGGGCGACATCACCGAGACATCGCTTGCGCAAGGCTTTGCGGGTTCCAAATACTACATCGGAATGTACCCTCCGCCGGGCGACACGCACGTCTATAACATCTACGTTCTCGCGCTGAAGAACCCCGTCGACCGGGTCAAGGGCAGCGTCAACGGCATCTCGCCCAAGTTCCCCGACTTCATCAAGGCGCTCGACACCGACAAGGACGGCAACACCGGCAACATCATCTCCGTCGGCAAGATCAGCGGCAAGTTTATCGGCAAGTAAGTTCTTTTGAATTATCGATCTCCCGGGCTGCCCCATCGCGGGCAGCTTTTCATGCTCGAAAAAGCGCGCCCTTGCCGGCAGTGTTTCACGCGTTGACAGAAAAGTGTATGAGAAACGTTATAATCGTCATTTTCTCTGTCAAAATCACTCTTTTTGACAGAAATCGTGACGAAATCACTTTAACCCGTACACTTTCTTGTCAATGACTTTTTGAGAGCAGTTTATCCTCCTTATTTTGCGTCCACATCATGTCCGGCCACCGCGCACTCCATACCGCCCTATTGACAACACGTGCAGCCCATCTTAAAATGAAACTACTTTCATTTTAACCGCAAACCACGGGCAACAGCCTTGTCAGCACTGCAAAGGAGCGCGAAAAAGCCATGCCTAAAGTCACACAGGAATACTTTGACAACAAGCGCAGGAAGATAGTCGAAGCATGCTATCAGGTGTGCCTCAGAAAGCCCGTCGAGATGGTCACGATATCGGACGTCATCACGGAGACGGGGCTGTCGCAGGGCGGCATCTACAGGTTCTACAAGGACTTGGACGAGATCCTCACCGACATGATCTCCAATATGCGCCGCGACTACGACATTACCGGTGCGCTTGATGCGATCACCGCTGACAAAGAAGCCTCGTTCGAAGTTATCACCAGAAGGATCTGCAGAGTCCTCGGAGAAGCGATGGAAGCGCATCTGATGGATATCCAGAAGATCAATTTCGACCTGACCGTGCTCGCGATAAACGAGCCTGAACGCGCGGACAAGATAATTAGAAACGTTAAGGGCAAAGGCAATATGGATCACTTGGCCAAGGTCATCTTCCCTTACCTTTTCGAAGCATGCGCGGCAAATAAGCTTACGCCCAGGCATAACCCCATAGAGCTTTATCAGTTCATTTCTTCAGCATATGTGGGAATCGAGACGAACTGCATACTCACCGCATGCTACGGCAAAGCGCCTATGCAGACGGAAACAAAGCCTAAGGAGATGTTCGATATCCTGGCGACGACGATAATACTGCTCTTCGGCGGGGACGCGGACAAACAAGAAGAAGAGAGCAAACCAACAACCGAACCTGGCAAGCCCGGCAACAATTACCATATTTACCCGAGCGGGAAAAGAAGATAAGGGAGAGATCAGATGAGCAGCAAACCGGCAACACCAAAGCCTACCGGCGCATATGCAGTAGGCACAAGGACTTTCACGGTCTACAACACCAGAAAAGAAGCACTCGATACTAAGGGCGGGTCTATGCGCCATGTGCCCGCGAGGCTCTACTACCCTGTAAATAAGGGTGAGACAGAAGGCCTTGCAAAGGCAAGATCCATGACGCGCAGCGAGGCGGCGGGCATCAGGAAAGCCTTCATGATCCCCTTAAATTACGACAAGATGGAAGCATCAGGCACGAACGTGTCGGAAGCCTTTACTGATGCGCCTTTTATTGCAGATAAAAAGTTCCCGCTGATCGTCTTTAACCACGGGTATTTCAGCTATATCGAAGGCAACTCATTTCTTCTGATCGAGCTCGCATCGCACGGCTATTTCGTGCTCTCAGTAGGCCACCCGTACGAAGGCGCCGGCACGGATTACGACGACGGCACATACACGCTCGTAGACAAGTCTCTGGCAAATAAGATGTACCACCCGTTTGTTGGCGGCGTTCTTGCGGCTTATAAACTCACAAGGTACAAGGGGACACTTGCAGAGCAGGCTGAACTTTTCGAGAGATTCCAGAGCAAATACTGCACGTTCATAGGGTCACGTGTCGATGAATGGATAACCGATACGGAATTTGCCGTTGAGTATGCGAAAAAAGAATTTGCACAGATCATTGATCTTACAAACGGCATCGGCATCTCAGGCCATTCGCAGGGCGGCGCAGTGGCGTATAAGGCGTGCCTCACAGATCCTGAATATACCTGCGGCATCAATATCGACGGCGGCCTGTTCGGCGACCATAACGGCATGACGATGCATAAGCCCTTCATGCAGCTGTCTTGCAGCGACAACGAGAATGTCGTTACCAAAGGCTACCTTAATCACACTGCACCGGCGTATAAAGTGCTCTTCCGCGATATGAAGCACATGGGATTTGCCGACATAAAATACGCCATGAAGCCCGGCATGACCGCCGGAAAACTCGATGCAGATACAGCGCATAAATACACGTGCAGGAGCTTTCTTGCCTTTTTCGACTGCTATCTGAAGAAGACCTCCGATAAGCCTCAGCTCACGAGCGATAACGTGATCACGGTAACAGAGTTCGCACCCGACAAATAATTTTCCTGCCTCATGTGTCTGTTAAGTAAAGGCGAAATGGTACAATATCACGTGTGCCTTTTGCCGGGTACGCGAAAACAGGAGGTACGGGAAATGAGATCAAAGAAATTCTTAAGCCTGGTCCTTGCAGGAGTAATGGCGCTGGGCATCTGCTCATGCGACGGATTTTTTGCGGTTAAGCCTGACGGACCGACAGAGACCGAAGAAGAGACCACGACAGAAGCAGTAACGGAAACTACAACTGCCGAAGCGACAACGGAAGCTGTAACCGAGACAACCGCAGAGTCAACAAAAGCCACTTCTGAGGAAACTACTGAGAAAGTCAATGCAGACATAAATGCCGAAGGTCCGGTCTTCGTGTCGTTCAAGGATAAGACCGCAGATGAGATCCGTGAGAACATCATAAAGATCTCGCAGATCGCAAGAGACACGACGCTTGATAATTACGCTGACAAGTTCAACGTTTACCCCAATGACACCACATATAAAAAAGACGATGCCGACGCGATCATCTATCATTGGGATCCTGTAGCCATGGGCAGTACAGAGGGCCTGCGCCAGGCAATAGTTCAGATATACCGTAATGCTGACGGCTCGGCGGATCCCGCCTGCCGCGTTTCGGTAACCATCATTGTCACTGACAGGGAGCGCTGGGAAGAGATCTATAAAGCATCCTGCGACGCACTCATGACTGTTTTGGGCGAAGATTCTCTTATGAAGTCAGGCGAAGGCGACACGGAGTCATCCTCCTATATGACTTACTTCGTCTCCAAGTTGATAAAGGATGATATTTTCACTATCAACGTCGAGCTTCCGCTCAAGGAAGCAGTCTCAGAGGACGCAGCATAAAACCAATAACGGCTAAGATATGCCCGGCGGCTCATTTGGGTCAGCCGGGCTTTTTTCGCTTACATAAGAAAATAAAGTATAATTGCAAATTGCACCTGAATTATTACACCGGAGACTAAGACGTTGGAAGAAGATATCAACACACTGCTTGATAACAAGCCTGAAGCCATGCGCTACAGGCGCAGCTTGAGCACGCTGATAATACTTGGGACCGGCGTCATAGTGTTCGGGTTCTGGGGGATAATCAAGCTTGCGGCACAGCTCTTCTTCGGCATTGAGTTATTCAAACCGGAAGATCTGGAGGGGTTCGATGAGACCGCCAAGATGATCGTCACGGTGCTTGTCTTTGTATTCATGGCGATCGACGTAATATTGAGGCTTATCGTCGGCCTCAAGGCCATACGTGAAGGGCGCGAAAAGAAGACCGGCAAGGGTTATCTTGTCATCTGCCTCTTTCTCATAATAGTCTCTGCGTATTCGGTATATCTGCTCGCGGCAGATCTTATAAACATGGAAGAGTCTTTCATTGACAGCTTTGTCGCGGTCTTCATGGAGCTCTCGTCGCTCGTAATTGCGCTCGAAGTATTCATCGCCGGCATCAGCGTTAAGCGCTACAAATCAAAGCATATAGTGAGGGTCAATTAAAATGCAGGCTGATTTCCACTACTATGCGACATACTGCGCGGCGGTCCTGGCCGGATATGAACATGAGGACGCACTGAAGATCGCCTACAGCGCCCAGTTCGTCGACTGCTGCACGGCAACATATCTTAAGGCATTATCAGCGACCGTACATGCGGCCACTTCGCAGTCGCAGGCAGAGCTCGTCGACATGAGGGCCGACACGATAGGCTTGCAGGACATCACGAGGATCTGGGCGTCGTTCCATTTCCTGCCCAGAGATCTTTATGCAAAGACTCCGCGCGCGACAAAGGCTTATAAGAATAAATACCGCCTGATCTGCGGCCCTGACGGCGCACTTGTAAAGGATACCGTGGAGCTTGCAAAGGGCAAAGACACAGAGGCCGCAGGTATCGCAATGCACGTGCTCGCAGACACATGGGCGCACATGAATTTTGCAGGCACTCCGTCGCTCGTCATAAACAACACGACCAACGAGTTTTATGAGATACTTTTCGACTACTCGATGCAGAAGATATCGTTCAGGCACAGCCCGGGCGCATCTGACGACATCGAGAGCCACACATACAACAGCACGGTCTTTAACCCGAGCGAGAACAACATCCTGAACTTAGGCCACGGCCACGCGGGGCATCTTCCCGACTACAGCTTCATCAGGTATAAGTATGTTCCGGCATGGGACAATTACAGGCAGTGCATCAAGGACAATCCCTCCGACTACCGCAAGGCCTTCTGCCAGATGATCTTCGCGATGAAGTATCTCAGAGGCACGGCAGACACCTTTACCACCGGCGTTTACGACGAAGATGCCATTGCGCCCTACAGCGAAAAGATCACGGAGATCCTTACCAAAAGGCAGCTCGATGCCTCAGAAGACTGGAAGAAGTTCGGTGAGGAACTTACGGGCAAAGCAATCCCTGATTTTGACGTCAGCACATATGCAGAAGAATATAAGAATGCCGAGGACAAGGACAGTACAGGCCTTGGCAGGTTCATTCTGGCCGCGCTGTCGCAGAAGAGCATGGTCACCAACAAGATCTTCACGTCAGGCAACATCCTCGCGGGATTCTCGATCGACTACAAAAAGAAGGGTTTTGGCGGCATCAGGGACTATATGAAGCTCGTCAGGGAAAGCGCAGGTAAGGATCATGGGTAAAGCCAGACGCGTATTTACGGTACTTGCCTCACTTCTTGCGATCGAAGGCGCGATCTCCCTTCTGTTCATGCCCGACATCGCGCTCAAGGTGCTCGCTATCGGCATCAGCATAACGCTTGTCTTTTACGGCGCGAAATACCTTCTCTACTACATAACGCACGCCCAGCACATGGTCGGCGGCAAATGGTTCCTTCTGATAGGGCTCGTTCTCTTCGACATGGGGATCTTCGCAATGACGCTCCTAGATCAGGCAAGGATATTGACGCTCATCTATATAATCGGCTCCCACGCCGTGGTCGCGGTACTGGGCATGATCCGTGCCGTCGGCAACAAGAAGGACAACAACCCCGGCTGGAAAATCGACTTCGCGCAGGGGATCGGCGCAATCATCCAGATCACGATATGCATCGTGTTCATCAGTTCTGACTTCATCCCCGTCTACTCATACTGCGTCTATGCAATATACTCCGCCGTGCTCATGATCATCCGCGCATTTAAGAAGAACGCGATCGTGTACGTGCAGTGACGCAGCCGTCTATATCAAAAATCGAACAATAATATTACATTTTGTTGATTTTTCTTTATTTTCCTAAAGAAAGTTATTAATATGTTCTGAGGAGATTCCCTATCGAAGAGGGATATAGGGCTTTTTTATTTTTTCAGGGGTTAAATTATGAACAAGAAGAAAACCTGGGGCACAAATCTGCTCGCTATTATTGTCACTATTTCGATTGTTTTCTCGATTGGCGGAAATGTCTGGGCTGATCCGGTAGAGCCGGGTAATCAGGAACCTGCAGCATCGTCTGAACAGGAAGAACCGGAGACACCCACCGAACCGACAGATCCTGCCACACCTGATGATTCAGAAGATCCGGCAGATCCTGCTGAACCCGGGGAGCCGACTGATCCTGCTGAACCCGGGGAACCGACGGATCCTGCTGAACCGCCGGAAGCACCGCCGTCAAACAGAAAAGGCGGGGCTGATCAGGCAGCTCCTCAGTCAAATGAACCCCAGGAAACTTATAATATTTCCGGATTACCGGATGCTGAGTTTTCGCTTGTTCCGAAAACTGTAGAGATCTCTCACAGCGGATATACAGACATTAAGTGCAAGTTTGATAAATTGGAATTTGGATTGCTGGATGTCAACGGCGACACTCTGGTTGCTGCGGATCTAAAGCTCACCTTCTCAAAGACCGGAACGATTACCGATAAAAACGGACACTCGATTCCCTTTACGGTAACAAACGGCACACATAAGCTTCCATCAACTTATGCGCTTGAGTTCAAATATACATGGAACGAGGAAGGTGTATACGAGCCTTTCACCATTGCTGTTTATATTGATTTGGACGATTACAAAACACTTGCCAACGGTCCCTGCACCGGAAAGATCGATTATACAAGCACATGGGTAAATGCTTTTAACCCTAATGCCAGCTATAACAATTATCCGAACATCTCCGGCCCTTCCGGCTCGATCGATCTCTATTTCTATTCTTATGGTCCGGATTATGAGTCAGGTGATTTCGACTCCGGTGTATATTGGGAGTTTAACGATGGTGCTCTGTACATCGGCGGAACAGGTGCTATGCCTGACTTTACAGACAGAGATCCCTATGAGGCTCCGTGGATTGAACGCAAAAATGAGATTACATCAGTCGATATAGGAAGTGGTGTAACAAATATTGGTGATTATGCATTCTCAGGATACCAACACCTCACCACTGTAAAGATCGATAAGAATTCCAAAATAACTTATATAGGAGAAAGGGCATTCCAGAACTGCGAGTTTACATCGATAACACTTCCAGAAGAAATACCTTTGACCACCATCAGAGAAGGGGCATTCTTCAGCTGCGATAAACTTCAAAAGATCGATCTGTCAGGTTGTTATGAATTAACAACTATCGGCAAATGGGCTTTTGGTTACTGCATGAAGATGGAGACTGCTACTCTTCCTTATTATTTGATCACCATTGGTGAGGGTGCATTTGAGAATTGTTATTATCTGGAAAGGATCAACATTCCTTCCGATGTAACCACCATTGAAAAATCTGCTTTTTCATATTGTTCACAGCTGACTGCTGTTACAGGAATGTACAGCGTTAACAGCATTGGCGAGAGCGCATTTAAAAGTTGCTACCGTCTGATGGCTTTCAATTTCCCGACCCAGATCACCAAGATTTCCGCTTATACATTCTCGAGCTGTTCAGACCTTACTTCAATAACGATTCCTTCAAACGTAACAAGCATTGGAGAAGGAGCATTCGACAGCTGTTTAAAGCTCGAAAAGGTTACTATTCCTAAAAGTGTTACTTCAATTTCTGCAAATGCATTCTACGATTGCCGTTCATTAACCGCTGTATATTGCAGCGCCGATCCTGATAATCTGACCTGGGGAGTATCCTCTAAAGATTTCATTGAAAACAAGGGTACGACCTGCTATGTTGCCAGCAGATTCCTTGACAAATACCAGTCAAAGTTCTCAGGCATTAACGTTACATTTGAGGCCAATGTCATAGACAGCGGTTCTTGTGGTGACGGTGTAACGTATCAGATCGACGGTGACGGCGCTATGATCATCAGCAAAACAGGTACCGGCACAGGCGCCATGACTAATTTTACGAATGAGTACGACGTGCCGTGGTACAGTCATAGAGAAGACATTACTGCTTTGATCATTAATGACGGCGTAACTTCTATCGGAGACTGGTCATTCTACTACTGCAAGGAGCTTACAAACGTCAGTCTTGCCGACAGTATTACCTCCATAGGTAAACGCGCATTCGGAGAGACATCAAAGCTTAAATCCATTGAGCTCCCTGCCAATCTGGAAACCATCGGTGATCTTGCTTTCTGTGTAAGTATGATCGAATCCGTCACTATTCCTGACAGCGTGATCACTATCGGCATGGGCGCTTTCTTAAGTGCATATAAAATGACGTCAATTACCATGGGAGACCACGTACAGACCATTGGCGAACAAGCTTTTTCATCATCGGCAATTGAATCTATTACAGTTCCTGCCAGCGTTACAAGTATTGGCAAAGAAGCATTCAATAACTGCTCATACCTTAAGTCTTTAACGCTCTCTGAAGGATTAACATCTATTGGAGAGGATGCATTCATGTACTGCTATAATCTCCAGAGCGTTAATATTCCGGAAGGCGTAACAACCATCGAGGAAGATGCCTTTTACGGCTGCTATGCCCTTGAGTCAATAACGATTCCCGGCAGCGTTCAGAATATGGGCGTAGGTGTATTCAGAGAATGTACATCTCTTACTTCAGTAACAATAGCTAACGGAGTAACATCCATTCCTGAAGGCACCTTCTACAATTGCGGTGATCTTAAGAATGTAACACTGCCCGACACATTAACTTCTATCGGTAAAGATGCTTTCCGTGTCGAGAATTATCAGGGCCCCGGTAAGATCGAATCGATCGTGATCCCCGATAGTGTTACCGACATTAATGCCGGCGCATTCTACGGACAGGGCCTGCGTTCAATAACTATTCCCGGAAGCGTATCCGTTATAAAGGAAGATGCATTCAGATACTGTGACAGCCTTGAATCGGTTATCATCCTTGAAGGTGTAACTGAGATCGAAGGTTATGCTTTCGCATATTGCAATAACATAAAAACAGTTTCTGTTCCGAGCACTGTTACCACGATAGGTGCCTCGCAGTTATTCGGTCCCGGTGCTAATCTGACGGATATCTACAGCTATTCCGAAGCCACACCCTGGATCAGCTTCTCCTATGGTGTCGGTTATAATACGGACACTAAGCTTCATGTTCCGGCAGATAAGGTTGAATCCTATCGTCAGTTATTAAATCCTAATTCCGCTTTGATCTCCGGTACAAACCTTGTAGGTGATGCAGAAGGCAGCGGTCAGATCAACACCGGAGCAGGTGTCCACCTCTATGGCTACAACTTAAGTCTCGCCGGCGATATCGGAGTTAACTTCTGGATGAAACTCGACGCCGAATGCGCTGCTGACTATAACTACATGCTGTTCACTGTAAACGGTGAGACTCAGAAGGTTAAGGTGAGCGAAGCAGACACAGCAAGCAATTCCGCGTATAAAGTCTTCCGCTGCGGCGTCACTTCCAGAGAAATGACTGACACGATCACCGCCCAGTTCTATCTAGCTGACGGAACGGCTGTAGGAAGTACATATTCTTACACTGTAAGAGAATATGCAAACTACATCCTGACACATGACAGCTATGCTCAGAAGGCAAAAGACGTAGCAAAGGCAATGCTGAATTACGGAGCATGCTCACAGAAGTATTTCAATTACCATACGGACTCGCTTGCAAATTCCGTACTTCCTGAGAATGAGCGCTTTAATCAGATCTCATCGCCTGATGCAATAGGTATCAAGACGCCCGGTGAAGGATGCCTGACTCCCGTTAAAGTCAGCTTATCTCTGAAATCGACCGTTACTTTGAGGCTTTACTTCAATAGTGAAGATGCAGAAGGCAAGATTTTCAAGAGCAACGGAAAGACTCTTGAGACAGTCAAGTCGGGCGGCTATACGGTCGTTATCATAGACGACATTTCAGCATCACATATCCACTCAGGTGTCGGATTCGATGTTTACGAGAATGATGCGAAAATCGGTAATGTTGTGTACAGTCCGGCAAAATATATTAAAATAGTACTCAGCATGCCGACTGATAATGTCATCACCGATGACCTTAAACTTGCAGTAAGCTCGCTTTATAATTTCAACCAGGCATTGCAGATATATATACAGTCCAGAGTCTACTGATCAGGGAGGAAATAATATGGAGAAGAAAACAGATTACGAGGCACTTGATATCAGTGTCATCACATTTGAGAATACAGACATTATCACAGACAGCTGCGCCACCGAGCTGCCCCCGATGGACAACTAACAAAACTGATACTCAGGATATAATCACTTCCGGCTTATCTCCCCTGCACCATTTCGCGTGCAGGGGATTATTTTTTCGAGTGCTTCGAAAAAGTGACCTTATTCCTCAAATATCAGAAATCCAACAAGAATATTACATTTTCTTGAGATTTCTTTATTTTTACAAAGAAAGTAATTAATATAATCTGAGGAGATTCCCTAGCGAAGAGGGATAGATGGCGTTTTTTCATTCAAATCAGGGGTTTATTATGAGCAAGAAGAGAATCTGGGGCACTATGCTCTCACTTATTGTCACCTTGTCTGTTTTGATCGCATTCGGCGGTACTGTTTTGGCTGACAACGAAGCCGGCAGTTACAGTTTTTCGCAGACAAGCTTTTCGATCACCAGCGGTGGATTCACGGATTTTGAAATATCCTTCCAGTCGCTCCAATTGGGATCATTCTTAAACAATGACAACGAAGTCGTACAGACCGAATACGCATCTTTTGTATTTCATAATGGTAGATTATCCGACAATCACGGCCACGAAGTACAGTTCGTAGCTGCTGACGGCTACCATTACTATGAGAACAAAAGAGTCAGTGTCGGCTCCTTTGACAGTCCTGACGATAAGTTGAAATTCTCGATCTTGATCGATGAACAGGATTTCGCTTCATTGCCTTCAGGAACATATACAGGATATCTGGATTATGAATGTTTTTGGCAAGGCGAGTACGGGGATTACGTTGCGGAACCCGGTAACTTAAATCTTACGCTGACCGTACCTGAGAAAGTCGGAGAACACCTGAGTTGGAATATTAATTCCTCAGGAGTGTTAACTGTTAGCGGAACAGGAAACATGAATAATTTTGATGGTCCTGAGCCTGCTTGGTTTAATGACCGCAATAGCGTAAAAGAAGTCGTTATCAAAGATGGTGTAACCAGCATCGGAAGGAATGCATTCAGGGGATTTACCAACTTAAGAACAGTAACAATTCCCCAGTCTGTAACTTCTATCGGCGCCAATGCTTTCGATGACTGTTCTTCCCTGGCATCCATTTTTTGCAAACCTGATCCTGCTAACCTTACATGGAATGTCCGTTACGATTTTCAATCAAAAAGACCTACATGTTATGTCCCGAACAAATACTATTCTGAATACTGTTCAAAATTCGGAGGAATGAATGTTCAATTCGAACCCTACTATATAAAGGATCCTACCTCGGGACTCGGCAGCGGTCTCACATGGGCGATCGACGGAGACGGTACGTTGATTATTTCCGGTACCGGTGCAATGTCAGACCAGAGCACATACAGCCATCCCCTGGAAAATTATAAGGATGTCATTTCCTCTATCGTCATCGAAAATGGTATTACATACATAGGCGAGAATGCTTTCTATTCGTTAAGCAATGCCAAATCAGTTTCTATAGCTGACAGTGTTACCAACATCGGGCCTTCCGCCTTCCAGTACTGCAGTTCACTTCAGTCTGTAACTATCCCTGACAGCGTTACCGTCATTGGTTTCCGTGCTTTTGGCGATTGTGCAGGCCTTAAGACTGTTACCGTATCAAATAACCTGACAGAATTAGGCGGCGGCGCATTCTATAATGGCGGTCTTACATCGATCACTCTTCCCGGAAGTCTGACAACCATAGGCAGCGGTATATTCACCAGCTGCGATGACCTGACTTCTGTTGTGCTTTCGAGTGGTATTACAAAGATCACGGCTTATGAATTCGAGGATTGTCCGAAGCTTAAATCAGTCACCGTTCCTGATACTGTTACGAGCATCGGACAGGAAGCTTTCAAAAACAGCGGTATTACTTCAATAACAATTCCTGCCGGTGTAACAGTCATAAGCGAAGAAGCATTTTATGACTGCGGTTCTCTTGCTACAGTTACTTTGTCAGCAGGATTAAAAGAAATAGGAACATATGCGTTTTACAGATGCAGAAATCTCACTTCGATTACTATTCCATATACAGTAGATACCATAGGGGATAGTGCGTTTTATCAATGCTTTGGTCTTACATCTCTTGAGTTTTCCTCTACTGCAGCTAATCCCACTGCTTTGACAAGCACAGGCAAAAGTGCTTTCCAGCAATGTACGTCCCTGACCTCTGTTGTTATTCCTTCAGGCATAACAGAGATCAGCCCTCTCTCTTTTAGAGACTGTACAAAACTTGCTTCCGTTACTCTGCCTGATGGTCTTCAGTCCATAAAGGTAGATGGATTTAACAGTTGCGGTCTGACTTCAATCGTTATTCCGGATACTGTAACCGAGATCGGAAGAAATGCTTTCTATAGTTGTAAGGAACTCACGACCATAAACCTTCCGTCCGGACTTACCATGATCAGCTCCGACGCATTCAGATGGTGCAAGAAACTGGAATCAATAGAGATCCCTGATGGAGTAACAAAAATTGAATTGAATGCTTTTGAAAATTGCCAAAGCCTTAAGTCTGTCGTTATTCCGAATAGTGTAACATCGATTGAACAGGGCGCATTTTTCAACTGCATTAATCTCGAATCTGTAACTCTTTCAACCAATCTCAAGGCTATCGAGGACACCACATTTGCGAAGTGCAGCAGTCTTAAGTCGATAAGGATTCCTCATGGTGTAACCAGGATTTACCAGGAAGCTTTCAAGGAATGTACGTCACTTGCTTCCATCAGTCTGCCCGGCACTCTTGAAAGGATCGATGACAAAGCATTCCTGAACTGTTCTTCACTCACTTCGATCGCAATACCTTACAATGTATCACTTATCAAGGCTGACGCATTCAAGGGCTGTACTGGCATTACGGATGTCTATTGTTATCCTACCGATCCAGATTACTTTGAGTGGCTTGACGGAAACTGTGATGATTTCAAGGCCAACAAAGCTACCAAGTGTCACGTAGACCGCAATCTGTCTGATTATGAGACAAAATACAGCGACGTCAACGTTACCTTCGTTCTGGACCAGATCAACATGGGTGGAAATGTCCATGTTTACGGCTATTCCTTAAGTCTTGAAGGTGATATCGGCGTAAACTTCTATGTCCATCTCTCCGGAGATATTACAACAAGCAATACTTCGAAGATCGTATTTACCGTCACCGGTCTGGATGGCTCGAAAACAAGGACCCAGACTGTTTACGTTAACCCTCAGTCTGATTCAGCACTGGCATATTCCAAGCTTGATCAGACTGGTGATTTCAACATCTTCAAGTGCAATGTTGCCGCTAAGGAAATGACCTCCACCATTACCGCACAGGTATATAACGACGGTGTGGCTGTCGGAGATCCGTTCACATATTCGGTACAGGAATATGCGAGATACATTCTTTCCAATCCGCTCAAATTCCCTAAGGAGCAGGATCTTGTCAAAGCTATGCTGAACTACGGAACAGCTGCCCAGAAGTACTTCAAATATAATGAAGGCAATTATGCTAACTCTATCCTGCCCGCTTATGAGCAGAACACCGCAGTACTCAATGCTTCTGATATCACCGGCTACGATCTCAAGGATGTAACCGACGGTATCGGTTTCGAGCAGGTCAGCCTCACGCTCGGTTCAACCATCTCAATGAAGCTCTATGTCAGGACAGACACATTGCCGAATGGCGCTGAGTTCAGGGGCTTCGGCGGACTCGTATACAGGACCTACAAGTCCGGTGAATACACGGTAGTTGTTGTTGAGAACATAACCGCAAAGCAGCTCATGTCAGGCGTAACAGTCAATATCTGCCAAGGCCAGAATGAGGTCGGACACATCAAATACAGCCCGGCAAGCTATTGCAAAGTCATTCTCAACCAGCCGACCGACACAACATATACCCAGGAACTGAAAGAAGCCATCTGCGCATTGTACATGTACGCGCGGGCTGCACAGAACTACTGATAATTGAGGTGAAATGATATGAAGAAAATTAGTGCTTATGAACCATTAGAGATCAGCGTGATCGAATTCGAGAATACTGATATCATCACCGAAAGTTGTCTTATCGATGACGGCAACGATACTCCGCCCGGCCCTACCGGAGACTGACGGATAAAGCTAACAGAAATTACTACCATACCCTGCGTCCTGTGGCGCAGGGTATTTTAATGCGTTGTAGCTATGGCTGTAAGAGCAGCACTCAGGCATGCTTTTTTCGCGCCCACAGACCAAACAAAAAAGAAGACACAAGGTGTAATCCTTATGTCTTCTCTTGTAGTTTTCGAAAGGCTGTACGTCAACAATTCCAGAAGAATTGTCAGCACAGAGCAAGAGGCTTAGTGCCGGCCCGGTTATTTAACCTTGCCCTGTTCCTCGCCATCGTCTTCCACGACACAGCTTGCGGTTACAATATCTGTAGCCTCGAAAGCTATTACTTCGATATCTACATCCTTATATTCTTCTCTGATCATGTTTACTGACCCTCCTGGAACTTTTTAGCGTAATGCGAGAATGTGTATGCAGCTCTTGCTGTATAAAGGAAATATTCACCATCGTTATTCAATCTGTTGATGTAATCCCTAAAGTCATACGTATAAACATTGGAGTTTATAGTGATCTCAAATATATTCTCGAGATCGCCGGGCATCAGGCCCTGTGTCTGAATGTAGACAAGGCTCTGGCCATCTACTACAGCATCAATAAACTTGAGCTTCTGAGACTTGAAGTAAGCCGTATCCTTGATGGCAGCAAATGCAGTCTCATCAGTTACTCTGAAATAGAATCTCATCTTCATCTGTGAAGCGCAAAGGATCGATGCACCGTAATAGGAAATGCCCGGATTATCGTTTGCGATTCCCGTGATGGTTATGTTCTCAGCAGGGACAGTCATGTCCACATTATTCGTATAAGATCTTACTTCAGGCTTCCAGGTATCACCGCTGTTATCGTACTTGTCGGTAGCCAGAGAACCGGAATCGTTCTTATAGTTGAAATACTGCTGTGATAAGCCGCCATAATTACACATTGCACAGAGCAGATACTGAAGCTCCTTATTGTTAGGCTGAGCCTTTACAAGGACATTAACGTAATCCATGACTGTATACGTGTCAGTCATAACGACCGTGTTACCGCTCTTTACGACCATGGAGATCGTATCAGTCATTGCACGTGCAGCAACACCGCAGGTAACCTTGTAGTTAGCACCATGCTCATAGATCTTGGTAAGTTTTGCGTTGACCTTATGTACATAAGATTTTCCGGAATTGAAGTCCGTGCCTTCACCCCAAGTAAATTCAACCGTTGTGTTGGTGTCATCGTATTCCAGCGGAAGTGCCAGATAGAAGTTAACACCGATATCAGCGGCAAGTGTTATGGAGTGGCCTGCGATATGTGCCGGTATGTTATCAGCATTATCGATAATGATGAAGTTGATTCCGGACATATCGTTGCTGAGCGTGCACGTTGTATGATTCCTGGTGCAGTATACGGTCTTCAGGTTCTCGCAATAATTGAATGTGTAGTTTAAGTAATCTACATCTGCCGTGCTTGCGATAACTGCTGTCTCAAGCGCATCGCAATTATAGAATACCTGTCCGATAAATCTGTCGACACCTTCAGAGAGAACAACGGTGCGGAGCTTGGAACACTCTTTAAATGCTTCGTAATCAACATACTTAACTGTTCCCGGAATGGACAGCGAAGTAAAACCGCATCCTGCAAAGGCACCCTCACCTATTTTCTCTAATCCGGACGGGAAGTTGACCGATGACAATTTCGAGCAACTTGAAAAACACCCGTTCGGAACAGCCGTCATTGTGCTGGGGAGTGTAGCAGTTTTAAGTCCCTTACAAGCCTCAAAAGCAGCGGTTCCAATACTTGTAACAGTATCAGGAATCACAATGGAGGTAAGGCCTGAATTAGAAAATGCACTATCATCGATCGTTGTTACCGTTGAAGGAATAGTTGCCGATGTAAGTGATGTGCATCTGAAAAACGCATTGTAGCCAATACTTTCCAAATTCGCAGGTAATGTGATGCCCACGAGTTTATAGCAGTTAGAGAAGAAGCTGCTCGGAATACCGGTCAGATTAGCCGGAAGTGTTACACTTTCCAGGTTTCTGCAGTCCTCGAAAAATGCATATTCAAGCTTCGTTGTATTACCTGTGATAACAGCAGTCTCGAGCTCACTGCAGCCAGAGAAAAGACCTCCGTTTTCAGTCACAGTGTCGTCGATCTTCAATGAAATCGATGTAACACCAGTGCAGGCAAAAGCACGGTTTCCGTAGTATGTTACACTATCGGAGAAGTTGATCGTCTTCAGAGTCCTATTATATGCGAACGCCTCAACACCAATGGATTCAAGCTTGTTATTAAGCGTCAATGTGGCAAGCTTCGCTCCTGAGAAGGCATAATTTCCAATGGTCTTGAGATTTTGCGGTAAGACGATTGAAGTCAGTCCGGAGTTATAGAATGCCTTTTCGCCTATGCTTGTTACTGTATCCGGCAAATCTACCGAAATAAGATTTGTACAGTCCCAAAACATATAACCGGGAATCGAAGTAACTCCGCTTTCGACAATAACATGCTCAATACTATTGTTCTGAGCGAAGACACCTTCACCGTATGTTGCATTGGGTGAGATCGTTACTGTATTCAAAGGTACACCTTGAAAAGCATAGTTACCGTAACTGGTGATATTGGAAGAGAAAGTATAGTTCAGATCAGAACAACCGGAGAAAGCAGAATTACCGATCGAGGTAACAGTTGTAGGAAGAGTAAGGCTGCTGAGATTCTCGCAATCCATGAACATATACTCTTTTATTTCAGTTATGTTGCCTGTAATAGTAACTGTTTGAAGTCCCTTACAAGAATTGAAAAGGCTGCTTCCAATGGACATGTCCGAATTAAATGAAAGGTTAAGTACTTCAAGCCCATTACAATAGCTGAACGCAGCATTTCCGATGCTCTCTATTCCCGATGGCAAAGCTAATGAAGTAAGGCCGGTATTACTAAATGCGCAATACCCAATGCTCTTTAATGTGTTGGGGAAAGTTACATTTTCAAGTAATGAACATTCCTCAAAAGCACAATCTCCAATCGTCGTCAGTGAACCACTAAGACGAATGCTTTCAAGAGCTGTACATTTTTTAAAAGCATAATCTCCAATCGTCGTTGTGCTGTTAGGGATGGAAATACCGGTCAAGCCCGTGCATCTCCAAAAAGCCGAATCACCTATGGTTTTAATCGTATTGGAGAGACTAACAGTTGTTAATGTAGAACATTCCGAGAAAGCACCTTCAGGAATTGTGGTCAATCCTGAACCTATCGTTACAGTATCTAAATATCCACACATGCCGAACGCGTATTCGCCGAGAGACGTTACGCTGTCCGGAATAGTAATTGATTCCAGTCCGCTGCTTTGGAAAGCATAGCTGCCAATCGTCGTAACAGACGCAGGAATATTGATCGACGTTAATGATGAGCAATTAGCAAAAGCACTATTACCGATCGTATTAACTGTGCCGGGAATAGTAACAGATGACAGATGATAACAACCGTTAAATGCTTGCGGTCCGATAGTTGTTATACCGGATTCGATAACGATCTTTTCAATAAAATCATCATAGTAATCCCATTCTTGATATGCCGAATCATACATCGCACCGGTACCGCTTATGGTCAGAGTGCCGTTGCTATCAAGCGTCCAGGTGGCAGTCGCTCCACAATCACCGTAATCATATTCATCAGCCGATACCGTGATCCCGCCGAAAAACAGCGCCATGGTCAACACTACGACGAGCGCAACAGGAGCGCTCCAGATCTTCTTCATGTTCATTTTGATTCTCCCAAACAAATGCGCGCAGTTCCCATCGATCCTCAAGCGAGGACTCCTTTTAGCAATACTATTATAATTTGTCTACTAAATACATACTTCTCAAAAAAATGTAACTTTATTGTATAAATTAGCAATAATGATGATTTGTTGCCCGCGATTTTATAAAATATAGCAAGAGAGTTCTTCACAACGCTATTGTTATAAATTTCGAAAGAAACCGGAGTTATATATGACTTGCAAAAAAACCTTGGGCACAGTGCTCTCACTAATTGCCACCGTTATCATCCTGCTCGCGTTTGGCGGCATTACTGTTCTTGCTGACGAGACCGAGAACCCCGAGCCGACGATCGTAGCCAGCGGGTATTGCGGTTCTACATCTGAGGGAAATGGCGAAAACATCTCCTGGGAGCTTGACAGCAACGGCCTTTTGACTGTCAGCGGAACGGGGAGAATGAAAGAATTCACTGTTTCTAATTCACCTTGGAAAGACGATAACAGGATCCGTGAAGCAGTCATTTCTAATGGTATAACAAACATCGGTACTTTTGCTTTCTATGGCTGCACTTCACTTGTATCTGTCGAGATTCCTGACAGTGTAGTTACTCTAGGCCAGGGCTCATTTGAAGGGTGTGTTTCACTTGATTCGATTGTTATTCCTGACAGTGTGACAAGCATCGGTATCAGCGCTTTTCAAGGCTGCACCGGACTTACTTCAATTACAATTCCCGGCAGTGTGACCGGCATTGGTACCAGTGCTTTCGAAGACTGCACCGGACTTACTTCAATTACAATTCCTGACAGTGCGACCAGCATTGGACCTAGGGTTTTTAAGGAATGCACCGGACTTACTTCATTTACCATCCCTGACAGTGTAACAAGCATTGGTTCCGGTGCTTTTCAAGGCTGCACCGGACTTTCTTCAATTACTATCCCTGACAGTGTAACAAGCATTGGTTCCGGTGCTTTTCAAGGCTGCACCGGACTTTCTTCAATTACCATCCCTGACAGTGTGACAAGCATTGGTGGCATGGCTTTCGGAAATTGCAATAATATAACCAGCCTGATTATAGATGTTGACCCGAACAGTTTTAATGATGGCCTGAACTCTATTTTTCCTGATTCGATCACAGCAAACGTTTATGTACCGGTTAAATATGGTTCAGCTTACGCTCAATTATTTTCTGAATTTTCAAACATAAATCTCATCGATTCGGACGGAACAATTATCATTAATCGCAATATTAATAAATTAAAAGGTTATTCGTTAAGCCTGGACGGAAGTATCGGTGTTAATTTCCGCATGCATCTTAGTAGTAAAGCATTAGAAAAACCTGAAAACTCATATATGAGATTTACTGTTAATGGCAATGTACAGAAGGTCTATGTGAAAGATGCTGAGTTCAAGGACGGTCAATACGTTTTCCGTTGTAATGCTACAGCGAAAGAAATGGCTGATGAGATAACAGCACAATTCTATTATGATAATGATACGCCTGCAGAAATGAACATCAAGTATTCTGTCAGAGAATACGCCGGATATATCATTAACCATCCGGATGAATATTCCAGGGAAACAATTATATTGGTAGAGGCAATGTTGAACTACGGAGCAAGTTCTCAGGTTTACTTCAATCACAATACAGATAATCTCGCAAATTCGATCCTTGATGATGGACAACAGCATGCCTCATACAGCGGTACGCCGACATTCACAGATAAAGGAGATATCTCCCCTGCTAAAGTAAGCCTTGTACTTAATTCTACCCTTACGCTGAAGCTTTATTTAAAAAATGAAGATGTCGCTGATATCACTTCTTTCCAATACGGCAGTAAGACTCTGACCACCACTGTGTCCGGTGATTACACGATAATATCGATTGAAGGACTCAAGGCAGCGCAATTCAACAGGGTGTTAAATATCAGATGCTACACAAACGGGAGCACCAGCTATAAAAGCATAGGATATTCTCCTGCAAACTATGCATATATCGTTATAAATTCAAATAACGGAGGCGTCATTACCAATGAACTTAAGAGTGTAGTATATGCGCTGTACCAGTTTTCCAGGGCCGCCCTTGAATATAACGCTAGCCAGTCAGGCCAGACCGATCCGACCGGCACCTGATCATATCCGTTAAGAACTTTAAAACCCTGCCCCATCGCGGAGCAGGGTTTTCTTATGAACCTTAGTCTCTAATATCCCTTTGGTTTTCCAGGCCATCCGGAGACAGCGGCTTAAAGACGCCAGCCATCGGTGCCTCTGACGCCTGTCTCTTCTCCCACTCTTCGAACTCTGCCTCTGTGTCAGCGAGGGGCGTGTTGATCCGGCTCTTCTCGGATACGTAGAGGCCCTTCGGCGGTGTCTGGGCAGCCATCTTTTTGTACTCTTCACGCTCTTCGTCTGTAAGTTTCCTGACAAGGTCGGTGCCCTTAGGCTCGCCTGAGTCATCGAACTTCACTGCGTGATAGTGAATGTAGGAACTGCTCTCGGATTTGGTCATGCTGTCACTTCTGGAAGTGAAGTTGACGTTCGTGTTGTATTCGTACTTGGCGCCCTTGCTGTCACCGATGTTGTTGGATCTGTTGAGCAGAGTGCCGAAGATCCAGCATGAGAAGCCGAAGCCGACGCCTATTGCAAACAGGAATGAAACTATCTCTACCATACCGATCACCCCTGTCTCTTCTTCATGAAGTTGAACATTGCTTTGTCCTGCGTCAGGTTGATGCTCTTGATGACCTTGATAACCTTGCGGATTCCGGTCGAGAACAACGCGACGATGCCTGCTATTAGGAAGGCTATGATCCTTCCCTCGCTTCTGGAGGAAGACGATGAGCGGCGGCCTGAGAAGAATACCGGGAGCGTTGCCTTGAATACGAAGTAGGCAGCGACCGATATGGCGATTCCGACGCCGATCAGGAGGCAGTAGAACAATACCTTTTTCCACGGCAGGCCGCACACGACTTTGCCTGAGTCGCCGTTGACCAGGATGGTATTGTGCTTGCCCTTGTAATTGAAAGTGATGAACCATGCAGGAAGCATCGCATAGACCATGTCCGGATCGACCTTTATGGACGGACATGAGGAGATGACCTCCTTTGCGGAGGCATTCTTAACATCATTGATCGCTTCTTCGTTGAAGAATTCCTGCGCCCTTAAGAGAGCTGCGCTTCTTACGTCGCTGTATGTTACGTCCGAGACGTTCGAATAGAATCCTGCAAGATAGTCTTCGTCAAAGGGCTTCATGTTAAAGAGGTTGTACGGCTCCAATTTCGCGCTGCTCTCGTCGGAAAGCGCCTTGGAAGCGTCGATCGGGAGGTTGTCGAAATCAAGTGTTCCGGAGCGCCCGAAATACTTGGTAACGCTATTCTTGCCGGACTTTACCTGGCCCTTGATGACTACCGAGTCGGCATACTTTGCCTTGACGATCCAGTAAGGAAGATATATGCCCCTGCAGCAGTCCACGGAGAAGTTCTTTATCTCCCTGGGCACGAAAACTCCCTTCTTTACGGCATTCCTTGCAAGCTCGATCGCCCTTTCCTTGCTGACCGAGAAAGGCATTATGAACTCAGGCCTCTTCTGCCTTGATATCCTGCTGAATACTACATTCGGATTGCCGCAGTAAACGCATGTCGTCGATGCCTCGGTGCCGTTTACGATGATCTCGCCGCCGCACTCGCTGCACGTGTAAACGTAGCAGTCCATGAGGCTCTTATCTTCCTTGTCACCATAGATCTCGCCTGCCGCTTCGGCCTTCAGGTCTTCCCTGTACTCCTTGGATTCAGCCTCGACCTCTTCCGGCCTGAACATGCTTCCGCATGCGCTGCACTCGAGAAGCTGCGAGGCAGGATTAAAGACCAGCGCGTGGCTGCAGTTCTTGCATAGTGTTGCCATGATCTACCCCCTAAATACCCTTATTTTTCCATAGCGTATATATTAAAGATTTTTGCGGGGCAAATCAATAAAAATCGGGCGGCCTGATAAGCCGCCACGCAGATATGCCTTAATAGTTCCCGCCGGGCTTTACCATCATAAGTGCCCGTCGGTACGCTTCACCTTCACCATTGACCCCTGTCGGCACGTTTTACCCAATCCGGCTCCTCGTCTCTGACTGCGGTGTAGCCGTCCGTGTTTCGCGAGACAAAAGCTCCTGTGGGAGCCTTACGGTTCTTCTTGCGCTCTTCATCGGTCATCCTTCTGACCTCTTCCTTCTCATCAACAGCATCGGAGATATTGTATTTATATGCATACAAGTCGAAAAATGCCAGACCTTCAGATTTGCTCATGTTGTTGCAGGAATGGGTAAAAGTAGTATCGACATTATATGCGGAGCTGTTTGCGTGGCTGTCTCCTAAATTGTTGGATTTGTTGAGCGCCTTGCCGCAGATCCAGCAGGCCAGTCCGAATCCGAATCCCAGTGCTAAAAGGCCGGCAAAAAATTCGATCATAATATCACCCCTGCCTTTTCTTCATGAAATTGAACATTGCCTTATCCTGCGTAAGATTGATGTTTTCGATGACTCTGTAGACCTTGCCGATGCCGGTCGAGAAAAGCGTGACGATACCGATAATGATAAAGATCAGCATCTTTAAGCCGCCGCCGGCGCTATCGCTGTCACCCGAGAACATTCCCGCCAGCAGATATTTGAATATAAAGAACGACAAGAAAGACACTACAGCAGCGATGCCGAAGAGCATTAGGAAGAACAGCCATCTGCGCCACGGCAGTGCGCACACGACTTTGCCTGTGTCACCGTTAACCAGGATCGTATTATGCTTTCCCTCGTAATCGAAAGAAATGAACCACGCCGGCAGCATCGCATATTTCATATCGGTGTCAACTTCAACAGAGGGCCCGCGCTGCAGGATATGTGTAGTTTTAGCATCGCATCTTTCGACGTCTTTGAGCGCTGCCTCAGCGAAATATTCCTTGCCCCTTGCCAAGGCAACTTTCTTAACATCTTTGTAAGTTACATCCGATACGTCCGAATAAAAGCCTGCAAGATAATCCTCGTCAAAAGGCTTCAGATGGTTCATATTGAAAGGCTCTAATTTCGTGCTGCTGTCATCCGAGAGCGCCTTGGAAGCATCGACCGGGAACATCTTAAGCGTAAGGTATCCGGAGCGTCCGTAATACCTCGTGACGTCCTTATCCCTGCTCTTTCTTATCCGGCCCGTAACGAGCACCGTATCGTAATATTTGATGTTAGTAAGCCAGTACGGAAGATAGATTCCCCTGCAGCAATCCACGGAGAAATTCTTAATATTCCCCGGCACGAAAGCACCCTTGCTTATTGCCTCTCTTGCCCGCATTACGGCCTCAGCCTTCGTGATCCTGAAAGGCAATATATATTCAGGCTCTCTCATCTTTGCTATCCTGTTGAAAACAACATTCGGATTGCCGCAATACACACACGTCGTCGACGCCTCGGTACCGTTTATTATGATCTCGCCGCCGCACTCGCTGCACGAATAAACGTAGCAGTCCATGAACTTCTCTTCTTTGGAATTATAGACCTCTGACGCATCTTCAGCCTTCAGGTCTTCCCTGTAAGGCTTTGCTTCTGACTCAATTTCCTCGGGCTTGAAAGTGCTGCCGCATGAGCTGCACTCGAGGAGCTGCGAGGCAGGATTAAATACCAGCGCGTGGCTGCAGTTCTTACATAATGTAGCCATTCTTTATCCCTTAGAACAGATTGACAGACTTGCCGTCCTTGTTGTAGATCTTCTTCTCATTTACGACCACATAGCAATCGCCGCCGAGCTTATTAGCCTTGCTCTCGATGGTCTTGAAATCGATCTGCCTGCCGCTGATCTCAAGATAGATCTTGCCGGCCTTCCTGGCAGTTGTGGATTTCTTGGTTGTAGTTGTCTTTTTGGCAGTTGTGGATTTCTTGGCAGCAGTGCTCTTTTTTGCAGTTGTCGACTTCTTGGCTGTCGTAGACTTCTTCGCTGTAGTAGATTTCTTAGCTGTTGTGGACTTCTTAGCCGTGGTCGTCTTCTTGGCTGTGGAAGACTTTGCTGTGGTCGCCTTTTTCGCAGTCTTCTTCGTGGGCGAGACGGCCTCTGTCACCTGCTTGATAACGTCGCCGAATACTGATGTTAAGTCCAATCCCTTATCGTCTGCCATTTTGATCTCCTCCGTGAATAATTATCCAAATGGGCCTTACGTTATTCCTTGATTCTATAAATCTTCGAAAACAACGTCAACTTATAAGCGGGCGCTTGCCTTGTTGCCTCAAATGTTGCCTTCTGTGTCCGCCTAGAAGGCAACAGATAAGGCAACATTGGCAATGTTGCTCTAAAGGTTGCTCTTTTTGTCCGTCTGGAAGGCAACAAATCCAATACATAAACAATACAACACCGCGGTATTATGATGTAAAACCATGCCCGGGAGCAGTTCATGCAAAGATTAAGAAAGACCGTCATCATCGTCACAGCCGTGCTCACCGCAGCAGGCTTCGTGTCGGCTGTAACCGGCACGGCAATGAAGAAGCGAGTCAGCAGTGCCGAATATAAGGATGCGGGAAGGATCGATGCGTCAGATATCGGCAAGAGTTATTCGGTAAAGCTTGATACGGAGAATCTTTTCGAGGGCGGGCAGGACCTGTACTGCTATCAGATCGACTATGGTGACGACTCTTTTATTACGATCCCGGTGAGGGGCTATAAGTCCGATTCCAGCGTCAACAGTTCGTCTTACAGCAGCGCCAACGGTCACATGACCGTCAACGTTAAGGCGACGCCGGAGGGCACCGGCAAGGCGATCGCCGACCATTACGACAAAGATTACGAAGAGAAGCTCATTAAGCTCAAGAAACTTAAGGAAGACGGCATTCCGGAGGGCTCCAATCTTACTATGGAGAAGCTCGACTTTGCCATTGAGATATACGAAGAAGCCGCAAGTGACGAAGGCTACAAGACCAACCTGGAATCCGTTACAGCCTATGAATTTGAGGTCGTGGACGTGAGGCTCTATAACATCCTGACCGCGGCCGGGTGGCTTGCCGCGATCCCCATGCTGATAATCCTCGCCTACGCGCTCCTGGGCATAAGATTCAAGGCGCGTCATCTCGCTCTCGGCACTGTCGCACTGATACTCGTTGCGGCGATAGTCATTGCAATAATGGTGCGCAAAGACATCTCCACGATGATATCCCTTAAAGAATACGCGCCCGGCATCTATACCATGCGCATCGACTGCGATTACAAACTCGAAAAGATCCTCAAAGACGGCACTTACGATGAGAATTCGCTCGCCAGATGGGTCTCGGAAAA
>JAEEGH010002756.1_pt1 | contig 47018 bp, 37 predicted proteins | sample 9134181 | NCBI WGS metagenome assembly JAEEGH01 (sample SAMN16246544, study PRJNA631951) | gut metagenome | biome: gut microbiome; feature: rumen; material: DP-attached | host: Bos | place: Iran: Karaj | collected 2018-10
GCCACGCCCCTCGAACGCTACGAGTTGCTGCTCCGCCGCTGCCCGGGCATCGCCCGCCATCTCCCCCTGAATGCCATCGCCTCGTTCCTCTGCGTCACTCCCCAACAGTTGTCACGCATCCGCAAGGCCGTCACGTTTTCGGAGAAATAATTCCAAATATTCACAAAACCCCTGAACATTTGTTCAGACTTTCACCTCGGCAGACACTTTTTCGGTCTTGTCGGGGGCTTTTTCGTGGGACTTTTTGTAACTTTGCCACACGAAATAGTTCAAAAAATTAAAATTCTTAGCAAAATGAAAACATTGAAACTCTGGAGAATCGCATTTATGATGCTTGCTGCTTTCTCCCTCGCCTCTTGCAGCAGCGATGATGACGATAAGTTTGATGCAAGCAGACTTGAAGGTAAGTGGAGAAAAGCTATACGAAGTGGTGTCATGGACGGAGAGACGGTAATATATACCTTCTATCCCGAGAACTGGTATTCTGGTCGCATAGAGGAACAAGTTTCGGCATGGCCTGAAGAAGGCTGGAAAACGCAAGACCTCAATTATAGGGTTGGAGAAACGGGACACATGAATATCTTTACAGGAAAAACTTACAACGGGGAATCCAAAACCTATCTTGAAGTTGATATCCATAAACTGACAGGCTCTGAAATGGTATGGTACCACACCGATTCCAACGAGGAGATAGCTCGTTTTACAAAAGAGAAATGATTCTGAAAAACAATGATTATGGACAGACATTCAAAATTCGGTTTGAAAACCATGTGTGTGTGGATTATATTCCTCACTGTGCTTTACGGTTCTTATGCCGTAGTTACTAATTCTCCTCTTAGCGGATTGCTTGACAAAGAGACAGGAGGATTCATCTCACTTGCATTCTTCGTGGCATGGGCACTTGTCTGGTTTGCCATCGGTCGGTACTTCAGTCGTGATTATGCCCAGAAAAAGGAAACTTGGAAGCGAGACTATCCTGCCATAGATGAAGCGGAAATCGACAAGGCTTTTCGTGCTGAATATTTCTCACGTCTTGCCAAAATGCTTTCTATTGTATTCTTCTTTGCTGTTCTCGCTTATGCAGTTGCTAATGTCAGAGGAACAGTCACACTAAGAAATGGAATCTATATCGGAACGCTGATGGTACTATCTATTATCTGTGGCATATATTATAAAAAGCACAGGAGAGATTGCCAATCCTCCGCAGGATGATGTCAACGTCAGATACGAACTCATCAGCATAGTCTCGCAGAAAAAGATAGAATAATCATTGAACATGAACAAAAAAGTCATCATCACCGCACTGCTCGCCCTCGTTGCTATGGCGGGACAGGGACAGACAACAAATCCATATCTTTCGTTCATCCGGCAGCAGACGGTGAAACCGTTCGACTACATTACTCAGAAGATAAGGCAATACAATGTCGTGTCAATGGGCGAAGACCATTGGATAAAAGATCACATGCAGTTCTTGGCTAATTACATCGACTATGCTGCAAACGATACTACGTTTCACATTGACGCGCTGGCTTGGGAAAGCGGCAACAGCATTGACCAGAAAAAGGCCGACACGCTGATGATGTCGAGAACCTTCCGCGAGGACTTGGCGTTGCAGATTCTCCGCGATGCTCCTGACACATACGGCTGGCCGTACAAGGAAGCAATGGAGGACATCAAGGCTTTGTGGCGTTACAACAAAGCGCAAGGCAAGTTCACCCGTCTGCTCTTGCTTGACCCACCCTATATGTTGCAACTGCTGGACGGCGACAAATATGAATACACGCTGAGCCGCGACCAGTCAACAGCCAACAAAATTGCGGGGTACGTTGGCCAGAACAAGAAGGTACTTTACTATGCAGGCTCATCACATACACAGCGCCAGTTCCATTGTTCCTACAACGCGAAGTCGGGAATGTACCACGTACAGGCAACGGCTGGGAAGATTCTTTCTGTTCTCTATCCTAACAGGGTGTTCTCTATTAAACTTTGGGGCGGACTGATGGGCAATAATGGCTACATTCCGGCAACTGATGACTTCCGATGGGAGCGTTGTGGCGATGGACTTGCAGATGAAGCATTCCGTCAGAATGGCGACCGTCCCGTCGCTTTCGACATCGTTGGCAGTCCATTTGCAAGCATCAAGGTCTCGGACTTCTTCCATTTCAGCTATAGCGAGCAGATGTTGAGTAGGACGAACGGCAGTCCCTATTATGAGACAGAAACAATGGGCGACCGCATCGACGGCATTGTCTTCTTCCGTCCTGTCAGCGAGTTCTCCATCCCTCACATCGAGCCAAAGCTATTCGATGACAGTTTTGTCGAGCGCATCAGCAAACGCACCAAGGGCGAGGTAAAAACGCGCAACGATGTCTATCAATACATCAAGAAAGGGCATCCGACATTGGCAGAAGAGGCCGAAAAGTATATTGAATAGAAGCAATAATGACGAAAAGAACAAACTATAATCCACGAATATGCAAAACAATCTCAAATACATAAATCTCTCATGGGCTGTGGTGGGCATTTGTGAGAATCCCCACCAGCCCTTTTCGTCCTGCATCCCCAGCATCGAGGAGGATAAGGCCGTAGCCGTGGAGCATTACGTCATCGGCTACATGGCCTTCTGGCACATCGCCTTTGTGGATGAAGACCACCTCGTGCCCTGCAACGACGATGCCCTGCGCACCGAGGCCCGCCGCAAGATAGACCGCTACATCGCCGACCATCCACCCGTAGAGACCTTCCCCCGCTTCTACCTCGTTCTGCTCCGCCAGCCGATAGCCCCGATGGAACCCGACGGCATGAGCCGCGTGTATCAGATGTGAAATAGGCCCTGTCAGGCAAATGTCAGACAAATGTCAGGAAGATAATTCGTTTGTTAGGCATAAATGACCGTACCTTTGCACTCGCGAATGTTAAAAGCTGAACGATTTGCGTTGTTGTGTGTATACAATAATGAGTAAAACATCATATTAAAATGAAAAGACTGATTCTATTTTCAATGGTTTGCCTGATGACCACAATAACACAGGCACAGAATGAGACTACAGCGGAGAACGATTCCGTGGCATGGGATAAGATGCTCAGCGAAATCTCCGTGACGGGACACCGCCACATCGTCAGGATGAAGGGCAATACGCTCGTTGCACAGGTGGCTAACACGGAACTGGCCAATCTGGGCACAGCCAATGATGTACTGTCGCGTCTGCCATTCATCAATATGGACGGCGACGAAATCAGCATCGTCGGAAAGGGCAAGCCCGCAGTGTTCATTGACAATCGCCCCGTGCGCGACGAGTCGGAACTACAGATGCTCCGTAGCGAGAACATAAAGAACATCCAGATTATCACTTCGCCAGGCGCGGAATACGCTTCGGACGTGAAGGCCGTCATCAAGATACAGACGCGCCAGCCGTTCATCAAGGGACTGAGCGGAAAACTGACCTCGCAGACGTCTGCCAAGCGCATCTGGGAGGAAATGGCGATGGCCGACCTGAGCTACAACTGGACGAACTGGCAGGTGTTCGGACAAGTGATGTATAACAACGGCGGACGCAAGAACTATGACGTGAGCACTACCGACTTCCTTTTCAACGGTCAGCAAAACCAGCTTGTAAACACGGCTACGAAGCGCAACAAGTCTGAGGCCACGACCGCAAAGGGCGGCTTCAACTGGAACAGAGGCGGGCAGTCGCTCGGTGCCTACTACCAGTACACCAACCAGCCTACTCACTTCAAAAGCCGCGGCACGGAGGATGACGACGTGCTGGGCATCAAAGAACAGAGCATCGGCAAACTCATCGACATCGATTCCAAGCAGGAGAAGCATTTGGCATCGGCCTACTATGACAACACGTTCGAGAACGAGGCGCACCTGCACTTCGACGGCAACTACATCCACACATGGTACACCGATAACAACCTGACGCAGACCGTTTCGCCCACGACCAGCGAGATTGTTCCCTCACAGACGGGCATGACCTCCGACCTCTGGGCGGGCAAACTTTACTACGAGTTTCCCTTTGCCACGGGTAAACTGAACGTCGGCACTGAGGACAGTTATACCTACAACCATCAGCAGTACACGATGCAGAACGTTGCCGTCGGCACTTATATTCCATCGACCGAGAACGAGAGTAGACAGACCGATTGTGCAGCGTTCGCCACATGGCAGAAGGACTGGAATGCCCTGTCGCTCCAGTTGGGTTTGCGCTACGAATACGTGAAGTTCGACTACAAGCGCGACGGCATCCGCGACGATGAGGTGAGTCGCACCGACAACAGTCTGTCGCCCAAACTCTCGCTCTCGTACAACTTCAACGAGACCACCTTCATGGCTCTCGACTATTCGCACTCCATCACCCGCCCACCTTACAAGCAGTTGCGCAGTTCCTTATTATATGTCGGCCCCTACGAGGTGGAGGGTGGTAATCCCACGCTGGCCGACTGCAAGACCGACGAACTGAACTACATGTTCGGCTGGAAAGACCTGACGCTGGAACTGACCTACAGCCATCTGGCCGACACCTACGTCTATACCAAAGAACACTATTCCGATGCAAGGCCCCTGCTCGTGTTCAGTCCCCGTCAGGCCGACATCAACACGCTGAACGCCTACTTGTCTTACGCCCCCGTGGTCAAGTTCTGGAAGCCCAACTTCACCGTTGGCTTCGACCAGCAGTGGCTCACGCTCTACGGCGAGAAGTACAACAAGCCAATCTTCCGCTACATGCTGAAGAACATCTTCACGCCCTCGAAGAACTGGATGATGACCTTTGACGTGACAGGCTCGACACGCGGCCACACGATGACCAACGAAATGCGCTCACAGTGGGGCATTGACCTCTCCGTGCGCCGCTACTTCATGCAGAAGCGCTTGCAGATAGCCCTTGCTGCCAACGACATCTTCCACACCCGCAACCAAAGCTGGTGGATGAACGTCAAGGACGTGGGCCTCTACAAAGACTCTGATGCCGACACCCGCCGACTGATGCTCACCGTTTCTTACACCTTCAACCCCAAGAAGAGCAAGTATAAGGGCGAGGGAGCCGCCAACGACGAAATGAAACGACTCTAAACAAATGAAGAAGACCGCTCTGCTATTTATCGCATTCCTTGAACTTATTCTTTGCGGTTCAATCTGGTAGGCACCCTGAACGGGAAATTGCAGAAACTCGAAGAAAGCACAACGATATGTAGTCTGACTATCTACATAATGGTTCCGGTTTACGGCCTACATAATTACAAAAAAAGTGGACTGAGAAGCTTTATCAAGCACATGTGCCTGTGCTATTCCTTAAAAGTTTGTTTTTATCCTACACATCCTACACATCTATCACCCATCTCTCACTACGCAAAGGCCGATATACAGAGAGTTTGTGATAGATGTGTAGGATAAAATTAAAAATATTTGGTAGTTTGGCGTTTTCTTTGTACCTTTGGCCGCGATATGTGAAACGCCACGCAGGTGTGATTATGAAATGATTAATGATATAAGACAAATGAAACAAATGAAGCAATGGGTGATTGCCGCCACTCTGTTATTCTGCGGTATGAGTGTGATGACTTCTTGCAAGGATTGCAAGGAATGCAAGGGTTGTAAGGAATGCAAAGAATGCAAGGTAAGCAATGATTGTAAGGACAGCAAGGAATGCACGGCTGACAGCTGTGTGGCTACGAAGGTGGAAAGTACGGAGCTGATTCGTACCAGTCAGAGCTGGGACGGCGTGGAGTTGCCCGACTATCTGAAGGGACGCCCCGAACTGGTGGCTGTGAAATATGTGTTCCCTGCCGGTCAAAAGTTGGGTTGGCACCACCATCCTGTGATGAACTATGGTGTGCTGGTTCAGGGCGAGCTGACCATCATCGGTCTTGACGGTAAGGAGAAGGTGGTACACGAGGGTGAACCCGTGGTAGAAATGGTAGGTACGATCCATCACGGCGAGAACCGTGGCAAGAAGGATGTTATTCTCTACATGTTCTATCTCTCGCAGAAGGATATGCCTTTAGCTGTTCAGCATCCTGAGATCAAGCAGTAACGCTTTTCCTCATTGAATCTTTAAGGTATCTTCGGCGGCTTGTTTCTGATTCATATCAGTAACATGCCGTCGAATTTTTTTCATTCGACAAATGAAAAAAGAACGAATTTATTTTGTCTTGTTGTGGTTTCTTTGTACCTTTGTCGCTGCATTGTGTCCTTAGAGATACTTTGCAGGACATCGTGGGTCATTAAGAATTGTATCTAAAATTCTAAGAGGTTCGAAACCAAAATAGTCCGCAAACTAAAGTGCTACGACCTCGCGGGATTGGGATACGCCTTTATAGGCGTACCCTTTCCTTGTGTATCGTAGCAATGCCAATGCGGACGGCTAAGGTTTCGAGTGCATAAGGAATGAGGGTGCGCTTTCTTTTTCCCCTGACTTAAAACAAGACGGACTCTGATGGAGTTGATTAACAATGTAGGCAAGACGCTGCGCGAAGACCTTGTAGCGCAGATGAAGTCTGGAAGTCGCCTATCTATAGCGGCCTCCTGTTTCTCCATTTATGCCTTTCAAGAACTGAAGGAGGCCTTGAAGGATATCAAGGAGTTGCGTTTTATCTTCACCTCTCCCACGTTTACCACCGAGAAAGTTTCAAAACAGCAGCGAGAATTCTACATTCCACGGTTAGACCGAGAGCGAACGCTCTATGGCTCAGAGTTTGAAGTAAAGCTTCGCAACGAACTTACACAGAAAGCCATTGCTCGTGAATGTGCAGAGTGGATTCGTCAGAAGGTTTGCTTCAAGTCGAATCGTACCAACGAGCAGATGATGGGCTTCATCAACCTCGACGACACGAGCTATTCACCCATCAATGGTTTTACTACGGTTGATTTGGGGTGTGAGAAGGGCAACAATGCCTATACCATGATTCAGAAAGCCGAGGCTCCTTTCTCCCAAGCCTATATCGACCTTTTCAATCAGCTATGGAATGACAGTAGTCGCCTTCAAGTCGTTACCGAAGAGGTGATTGACAGCATCAGCAATGCCTATAAAGAGAATGCACCAGAATTCCTGTATTTTGTGGCGCTCTATAACATCTTCAACGAGTTTTTAGAGGATATCAGCGAGGACGAACTGCCTAAGGAGGCAACAGGTTTCAAGAACTCTGCCATCTGGAACAAACTCTACAACTTCCAGCGTGATGCAGCCTTGGCAATCATCAATAAGCTGGAGAAATATAATGGTTGTATTCTAGCTGATAGCGTGGGTTTGGGTAAGACATTCACGGCTTTGAGTGTGGTCAAGTATTTCGAGAGTCGTAATCGCACCGTTTTGGTGCTCTGTCCTAAAAAGTTGTATGAGAACTGGAACACCTATCGTCAGAACTATGTCAACAACCCATTGGCGAAAGACCGCTTTAATTACGATGTGCTTTATCATACCGACCTCAGTCGTGAAAGTGGACATAGCAACGACCTCGACTTGGAGCGTGTCAATTGGGGCAATTATGATTTGGTGGTGATTGATGAAAGCCACAACTTCCGCAATGGTGGCAAGGTAAGTACCGATGAGAATGGTGAGAACCCTCGCGAAAACCGCTATCTGCGACTGATGAATAAAGTGATACGTGCGGGCGTGAAGACCAAAGTCTTGATGCTTTCGGCAACACCAGTCAACAATCGTTTCAACGATTTGAAGAACCAATTGCAGTTGGCTTACGAGGGAAAGGCTGATGCCTTCAACGAGTTGTTACCAACCGAGCGTGGTATTGACGATGTTTTCCGCCAAGCACAAGCTGCCTATAATATTTGGTCAAACTTCTCACCCGAAGAGCGCACAACAGAGCGCCTGCTGAGAATGCTCAGTTTCGATTTCTTTAAACTCTTGGATGCAGTAACCATTGCCCGTAGTCGCAAGCATATCCAACAGTATTATGACACAACAGACATTGGTACTTTCCCTGAGCGTTTGAAGCCCATCTCTCGTCAGCCACATTTGACAGACCTTGATACGGCTATCAACTATAATGAGATATTCGAGCAGTTGCAATCGCTTCGTTTGGCCATCTATGCACCTTCTGCATTTATTTTGGATAGTCAGCTCTATAAATATAAAGAGGAGGAAAGCACCACAGGTCACCGCCTGAGTATCGAGGAGCGCGAGCAGGGCATTCAACGACTGATGAACATCCAGTTGCTGAAACGCCTGGAGTCGAGTGTCAACTCGTTCCGTTTGACTTTGGAGCGTATTCGCGACTATATGCAGGAAACGCTCGATGCCATCAAGCGTTATCAAAGTGGCGACAGGCGCATTTCTATTGATGACTACGAGGATGTGGATGGCGACGAGGACGAGCAGGACTTCATGATCGGTAAGAAGAAAAACCGTATTCTCCTCGAGGATATGGACTATATATCATGGCAGCGTGAGATTAAGGGCGATCTTGAAATCATCCGCCTATTGTTGACTATGTTGGAGAGTATCACGCCTGAACATGATTCCAAACTGCAACAGCTCGTTGCAGATTTGAAGCATAAGTTTACCCATCCCATCAATGGCGATAACAAGAAGGTACTTATCTTCACAGCCTTCTCTGATACCGCCCTTTATCTTTACGATTGTTTGGCAGACAAGATCAAGTCAAAATATGGCTTGAATGTAGCTTTGGTTACTGGTGACGTAGAGGCTCGAAGCACCATGAAGCTACGCGAAAAACTCGACTTCAATAAGGTGTTGACGCTCTTTTCGCCCATATCCAAAGAGCGTGCGGCCATCTATCCCCACTTGCTGGAGGATATCGACGTGCTGATAGCTACCGACTGTATCAGCGAGGGTCAGAACCTACAGGATTGTGACTACCTTATTAATTATGATATCCATTGGAACCCCGTGCGTATCATCCAGCGATTTGGACGTATAGACCGTATTGGCTCACAGAACGCTCAGATACAGTTAGTGAACTACTGGCCTGACATGACGCTCGACGAGTATATCAACTTGAAGGGCAGGGTGGAGAGCCGCATGAAAGCGACCGTGCTTACGGCTACAGGTGATGACAACCTGCTATCGCCTGAAGAGAAGGACGACTTGGAGTATCGCAAGCAACAGCTGGAGCGACTGAAAGAAGATGTGGTTGATTTGGAAGAGATGAACTCTGGTGTCAGCATCATGGACTTGGGACTGAATGAGTTCCGTCTTGATTTGTTGGAATATATGCAGGCTAACCACGATGTGGAGCATACACCTTTTGGACTTCATGCTGTTGTGCGTGGTAACGCTCAAACGCCAGCAGGCACCATCTTCGTGTTGAAGAACCGAACAGCTGGTGTCAACATAGACCATAAGAACCAGTTGCATCCATTCTATATGGTTTATATTCGCGACGATGGCGAGGTGCAGGTGGATCATCTGCATCCCAAGGAACTGTTAGACAAGATGCGACTCATCTGCAAGCAGGTTTCCAAGCCTGATGTAGAGCTCTGCCATGAGTTTAACAAAGAAACGCGTGATGGTTTACGTATGGGCAAGTATTCCGACTTGCTCAGCAAGGCTATTAACTCCATCATATCCGTCAAGGAAGAATCAGATGTAGATAGTTTCTTGGAGGGCTTTGCGGGCGAACTGTTTGAGGAGCACTATGTGGGTCTCGACGATTTTGAGTTAATCTGTTTCTTAGTTATCAAATAGCCTATGTTCAGCCTGCCTGCCAATACCCTCATCAACCAACCACTCTATAAGAAGACTGTGTTTGAGAAGTTCAACCTGAAAACGGTTGAGCGAGAGCTTTTTGATGCCGACATCAGTAAGATGGCATTGGTCGCTCGAATCTCTCCAGCCACCGTTCCTGCTTTGGCAGAAGGTCAGGAAATAAAGGGCTTCTATGTGTTGCAAGTCACCCTGAAACATCAGAATTATGATGTTAAGAAGATCCTATTGCTCCAGAAGCTGATACCGCAGCAGATTGTCTATGCATTGCAGTTTGAGGGAAAGACGCAACTCTGTGTCTTTCATACCCGTTTGCTACAGTCAGAATGGAAAGAAACTGATTCAACGGAAATTCCTTTGTCTGGTTTAACGCTCGATGAAGTCTGGCAAAACATCGTTGCAGTTATTGGTGACTTAGATACTCACGCGAAGGCAAGCATCGAGGAACAGATTATAAATCGTGAGCAACGAGAAAAGTTGCTTCGCCAGATTGAAGCCCTCGAAAAGCGAGCACGTACAGAAAAGCAGACTCGTAAAAAGTACGAGTTGCATCAACAGATAATGAAACTTAAAGAACAATTATAATATGGACAAATTGAATATGCAAACCACAGATGTGGTGGATGAGAATATCAAGCGAATTGGGGAGCTGTTTCCCAACTGCTTGACAGAGGTGAAGAACGAGAATGGGCGCCCTCAGGTGGCGATTGATTTTGACCAGCTCCGTCAGGAACTGTCGAAGAATATCGTGGAAGGACCAGAGGAACGCTATCAGTTTACATGGCCTGACAAGCGTAATGCTATACGTTTGGCAAATGCACCAACAACAGATACACTTCGCCCTTGCAGGGAAGAGAGTGTTGACTTTGACCATACCCAAAACCTATATATCGAAGGTGACAACCTGCAAGTGCTGAAACTGCTCCGTGAGAACTATTTGGGTAAGGTGAAGATGATTTATATTGACCCACCTTATAACACGGGTAACGACTTCGTGTATAACGATGACTTCTCACAGTCTACAGGTGAGTATATGCACAATAGCGGTCAGGAAGATGAAGAGGGAAACCGTCTTGTAGCCAACACAGAAAGCAATGGTCGCTTCCATACCGATTGGCTCAACATGATTTATCCAAGGTTAAAAGTGGCAAAGGATTTGCTGAGTGAGGATGGAGTGATATTTATTTCGATTGATGATAATGAAATCCGCAATCTTCGTTTGTTATGTGATGAAATCTTTGGAATAAGTAATTTTGTTGCTCAAGTGATTTGGAAAAACAAATTTGGTTCAGGTGCTCTAACTTCAGGTTTTATTGGAGTTCATGAATATATTTTGGTATACACTAAGAAGACATTACAAAATATCACTAGGAGTTTAACAGAGGAAGAACGGAATATTTATAATAAAACACGTGATTCTAAATTTGGAACACGTGGAGGGTATGTTACCCAGCCTCTTGCAGTAACTACGTTTGGTGACAGACCCAATTTGCGCTATCCTATTATTTATGAGGGAAAAGAAATCTGGCCTAAAAAACAATGGGTGTGGGAAAAGAAACGTATGATGGCTGCTATTGAAAATGACGAGGTTGTGTTCAACTTACAAAAGGATGGCTCATATAATTTGCGTTCAAAAAAATATTTAATTGATGAGAATGGAAAAGAAAGACGTGGAAAACCAACAACAATAATTACTGATGTATATACTCAAAATGGTACAGATGATATTAGAAAACTATTTATTGATGTAGTATTTGACTACACAAAACCAGTGGAACTTGTTAAATATCTTATAAGTTTAGAGGTAAATAACAAAGAATCTACTGGCGACATCATCCTCGACTTCTTCTCCGGCTCCGCTACAACCGCTCACGCTGTTATGCAACTCAATGCGGAAGATGGTGGCAAGCGAAAGTTCATCATGGTGCAATTACCTGAAGCTACAGACGAGAAGAGTGAGGCTTACAAAGCTGGTTATAAGAACATCTGCGAAATAGGCAAAGAGCGTATCCGTCGTGCAGGCAAGAAAATCAAGGAAGAAAGTCCGCTGACTACACAAGACCTTGATATTGGTTTCCGAGTCCTAAAACTCGACTCGTCGAATATGCAGGATGTGTATTACACGCCAGCGGAGTTCAATGAAAGAGACTTGTTTGAGGACAATATCAAGCCAAAGCGTACAGAAGAAGACCTGCTGTTCCAGACAATGATAGAACTGGGTATCGAACTTTCTGCCAAAATCGAGCAGACACAGATAGCCGGCAAGACGGTTTGGAATGTCAGCGATGGCTACTTGATGGCTTGCTTCGATGAGGCTGTGAACGAGACCACTATCACAGAGATAGCCAAGCAGCAGCCTTACTACTTCGTGATGCGCGATAAGAGCCTCGCCAACGATAACGTAGCAGACAACTTCGAGCAGATATTCAATCACTATAGTAAGGATACCATCCGCAAAATCCTCTAAACGTAGCAGGTGTATGAAATTCAAGTTTAAGATACAACAATACCAAACAGAGGCTGTGGAGCAGACAGTGAATGTGTTTGCAGGGCAGCCCTCGAAGACGAATGCGCAGTATCGCCGCGACTTAGGTAAGACCAAAGGACGAATTGTGTATGAGGAAGAGTATGTGGGATGGCGCAATGCGGATGTGGAACTGTCGGACAAGCAGCTGCTTGACAACATCAGACAGATGCAGGTGGATGGCAACATTCCGCAGAGCAAGCTGCTGAGTAAGCCCGACGGATTAGGTGCCTGTTCGCTCGACATTGAGATGGAGACAGGTACGGGTAAGACCTACGTCTATATCAAGACGATGTTCGAAATGAACAAACGCTATGGATGGTCGAAATTTATCGTGGTGGTGCCCAGCATTGCTATTCGTGAAGGAGTGTATAAGAGCTTTACGATGCTGGAAGAACACTTTATGGAGCAATACGGCAAGAAGGCCCGATACTTTATCTATAACAGCTCGAACCTGACACAGATAGACTCGTTCAGTAGCGATGCTGCCATCAATGTGATGATTATCAACACGCAGGCTTTTGCCCGTGACTTCAAGGAGGATGCGAAGAACAAGGTCAGCCTGATTATGTACACTAAGCGCGATGACTTCCAGAGTCGTAGGCCTATTGATGTGATTGCAGCCAACCGTCCCATCATCATCATGGACGAGCCGCAGAAGATGGAGGGTGCTGCCACACAGCGGGCGCTGAAGAACTTTAAGCCGCTGTTCGTGCTGAACTACTCGGCAACGCACAAAACGTCGCACAACTGCATCTATGCACTGGATGCCTACGATGCTTACTGCCAGCGACTGGTGAAGAAGATTCAGGTAAAAGGTATCACGTTGCAAAACCTGATGGGTGCTCAGGCGTACATCTATTTCGACAGCATTGTACTCTCGAAGAACAAAGCACCAGAAGTGAAGTTGGAGATAGAGGTACAAGATGCCAGTCAGGCCCGCCGACAGACCATGAAGTTCTCACAAGGCGATTCGCTCTACGATGCTTCGAAACTGCCTGCCTATAAAGAGTTTGTGATAACCGACATCAATCCCAGAACGAATACGGTCTATTTCCGTAATGGCGACCGGATAAGGGCTGGCGAAGTGATGGGCGATGTGTCGGAAAAGACGATTCAGCAGGTGCAGATACGTGAGACGGTCAAAAGCCATTTTGAGAAAGAACGCCAACTCTTCCAACAGGGCATCAAGACACTGTCGCTGTTCTTTATCGACGAGGTGGCCCACTACAAAAGCTATGACGAGAGTGGGGAAATAGTAAAGGGTGACTTATGGAAGATGTTCGAGTATGAGTATCATCGCTACCTGAATGAGAACTTGTCGCTGTTTGAGGATGACTACCAGAAGTATCTGAAGCGTTTCTCTGTAGAGCAAGTTCATAACGGTTACTTCTCGATAGACAAGAAAGGTCATGCCGTGAACAGCGATGTGAAGCGAGGAAATGACACATCGGATGACATCTCTGCCTACGACCTGATTCTGAAAGACAAGGAAAGGTTGTTAAGTTTCGCTGAACCTACACGCTTCATCTTCTCGCACTCGGCACTGCGAGAGGGTTGGGATAATCCTAATGTGTTCCAGATATGCACACTTCGCCATGCCAATAGTGCTACAGCCAAGCGTCAGGAAGTGGGACGAGGCTTGCGCCTCTGTGTCGATCAGCAGGGAAACCGAATGGATGCGGAACGATTGGGCGATGCTGTTCACGACATCAACAAACTGACGGTCATTGCCAACGAGAGTTATTCTACGTTTGTGGATGACCTGCAGAAGGATACGCGTGAGGCCTTGCGTGAACGTCCTACGGTGGCAACTGTTGCCTACTTTGAGGGTAAGACCTTCCTGTTGGGAACGGAGCGCTATACCATCAGCAGTCAGGAGGCTGCCAGCATTGTGAGCTATCTCTTTGACAATGACTATACAGATGACAAGGGAAACATTCTGCCTGCTTATCATACAGATATGGAACAAGGCACATTGGCACCTCTTGGCAAGAAACTGCAGCCCATCAGCGAGCAGGTGCACAGACTGATACAGGGCATCTTCGACCCGTCAGCTCTGGAGGGCATGATTGAAAATGGTAACGACAAGGCAGAAGTGGTGAATGACAAGCTGAACGACAACGCGGCAAAGGCGGAATTCAAGCGTCTGTGGGCAGAAATCAATCACCGCTATGTCTATACGGTTCACTATGATAGCGAGGAACTCGTCAAGAAATCCATTGCTGCTATCGATAAAGACCTGACTGTAACCCAAATGAAATATGTGGTGACAACAGGCGAACAAGGGGATGATGAGCTGGAGTTTACGGGTAATCAGACGACCCGCAGGCAAACGATGCGAGAGGTGTCAACATCGACTGTCCCCTACGACTTGGTAGGTGATATCGCTCGTGGTGCTACGCTGACCAGAAGGACTGTCGTCAGAATTCTGAAAAGTATTTTGCCTGCACGCTTGATGCTGTTCAAGAACAATCCGGAGGAGTTTATCCGCAATGTCGTCAAACTCATCAAGGAACAGAAGGCCACCATGATAGTGGAGCATATCAGCTATAATCGGACAGAACAAACCTACGATACTGACATCTTCACGCAAGAGAAGAGTAGGCAGACTATCGACAAGGCGTATCCTGCCAAGAAGCACATCCAGGATTATGTGTTTACAGACAGTAAGGGAGAACGGGAGTTTGCTGAAGATTTAGATAAGGCTGAGGAGGTCTGTGTCTATGCCCGACTGCCTCGCACTTTCCAGATTCCTACACCTGTAGGCAACTATGCGCCAGACTGGGCTATCGCCTTCAATGACCATGCTGGCGTGAAACACATCTTCTTTATTGCAGAGACCAAGGGCTCGATGGACTCCATGCAACTGAAGGGTGTTGAGAGGGCAAAGATAAACTGTGCCAAGAAACTCTTCAACGAGATGTCAACCAGCAAGGTGAGGTATCATGAAGTAAATGGATACGACGCACTGTTGGATGTAATGAAAACATTGCCGTGAAGATTATGGGGCGGCCGCCGTATCGTTACACTCTAAAACTGATATAGGTGCGGTCGTCGAAGGAGTTGAAGTCGGGATGGAAAGCCTTGGTGGCTTGGAAGTCACCGATGTTCAGCGGGTCTTCCCGACGTTGTCGTGCCAATGCTTCCTCGCTTGCTGCCAAGGTAGAATACAAGAAGGGATAGCCGTCGGAGGCAAAGACGATTTCCCAGGGGCGGAAGTCGAGCGGAATGATGCGGACATGTTTGCGGTCGATGGGGAAACCGTCGATGACGCTATAAGTGATGTTCTGCTGGCGCATGGTTTCAATCATGTGCGGCAGGATGGTGGGACGTGCCAAGTCGTTACGGCAGAGTTCCTCGACGGTATGGCCTTCTGCCAACAGCCTACGCACCTCGACAGCCCGCTCACTTGCCAATATCGCCTCGCTGGGCTTGGGATTCTCCAACAGTTGAGACTGTTGTAGAGAGGCGTCGGCAGCAGTCGGCGAGGATAGGGGAGTGATGAGTCCCTGACAGTCGCCCACCATCCATATCTCACGATTCAGTCGGCTGAAGACGATGGCTGAACAGGTCAGCCTGTCTTCGGGGTGTTCCGACAGTCGCGGCAGCATGTTGTTGTCATACTGTTTGCGGAAGTAAGCGGTAACGCCACGCAGGAACTGGTCGCAGGTGGTCGTCTTAGCCATCTGGCGGATGTAGCGGGCAGTCAGCAGCATGGCATAACGGCCATTAGAACAACCGAAGGCATGGGCCATCAGCGCACGAAAGGGGTGTTGGCGACTCAGTTGATAGCGGCTTTTAGAGGTGCTGCCGTCGATGACGGCTATAAAATCAGGGGTGACGACGACGCCGTCTTCGCTGGCCTTTTTCGGACTCTTGGCGACGAGGTTCTGTTCGAGGATTTGCATGAGGGTTATAGGAGCTATGGGCTTGATGGGTATTATGGGTGTTGTTCTGGGGACAGAGCTCGCTGATGAGGTCGGCACGACCGATGCGGCGCAGGCTTTGCTCGATGTTGCGGCGCTCCTCAGGCTTATACCAGAAGAAATACTGTCGTTGCGCCAGTTTCTCGCGCTGGCTCTTGGCACTCTGTACCGGTTCTAACGTATAGGGATTGTAGCCTGAATACCATGTCTCGGTAGATACCGTCATGGGAGTGGGCGTGAAGTCCTGTACCTGCTCCAGTTGGAAGTCGAGACGTTTGGTGATGATGGCAAGTTCTGCCATGTCAGCCTCGGTACATCCTGGATGGCTGGAGATGAAGTAGGGGATAATCTGCTGTCGTAGCCCTTCCTCACGGCAGATACGGTCGAACTGTCGTTTGAAGTCATAGAACTGCTGGAAGGAAGGTTTGCGCATGAGGTTCAGCACGTGGTCGCTGGTGTGCTCGGGAGCCACCTTCAGACGTCCGCTGACATGTCGGGTGATGAGTTCACGAGTATATTCCTGAGCGGCACGATTAGCATGCTCGTCCTTGCTGTGATAGAGCAGCAGGTCGTAGCGCACGCCGCTGCCGATGAAACTCTTCTTTACTTCCGGCAGGGCATCGACAGCATGGTAGATATCCAGCAGTTTCGAGTGGTCGGTGTCCAGGTTAGGACATATCTGCGGATGGATACAGCTGGGGCGTTTGCACTTCTCACAAATATTGATGTTGTGGCCATGCATGCCGTACATGTTGGCTGAAGGACCACCGAGGTCGCTGATGTAACCTTTGAAGTCGTCCATCTGCACCACCTGGCGTACCTCACGTAGGATGCTCTCCTTGGAGCGACAGGTGATGAACTTGCCCTGATGGGCTGAGATGGTGCAGAAGGCACAGCCGCCGAAGCAGCCTCGGTGGATGTTGATGCTGTGCTTGATCATCTCGTAGGCCGGGATTCGCTTGCCTTTATATTTAGGATGTGGCAGGCGGGTGTAGGGCAGGTCGAAGGAAGCGTCGATTTCGGCGGTGGTCATCGGGGGATACGGCGGGTTGACGACGACGGAGGGCCCCAGCGTAGAAACGCTGGGCACTGCGGCTTCGCCAGGTGTTTTTGTTGCGGCAGGCGGGGCGACGGGCACTGCGGCTTCGCGAGGTGTTTTTGTTGCGGCAGGCGGGGCGACGGGCACTGCGGCTTCGCGAGGTGTTTTTGTTGCGGCAGGAGCGAAAGGCTGGAGGAGACGGTGAGCATGCATCATGTTCGACTGTTCCTCGATGTGGCGGAAGTTCTCGGCCTGCGACCGTTTACTCTTCAGGCATTCCTCGTGAGAGTGTAGGACGATGTCGTCGGTAGTCGGGGTGATGGAAGAAGTGAGATATACCGTTTGAGGAATATCGCGGATGGTTCCGATGGGTGAACCATCGGACGCGGGAGTGGTAGCAATGGATGAACCATCGGACGCGGGAGTGGTAGCAATGGGTGAACTATCGGACGCATGGGGGATTCCGATGGGTGAACCATCGGACGCATGGGGGGTAGATAGGGCGTCGGACAATCTGCGGGCCAGTTCCACAATGGGCTTTTCGCCCATGCCATAGATGAGCAGGTCGGCAGGAGCATCGCAGAGGATGCAGGGACGCAGCCGGTCCTGCCAGTAGTCGTAATGAGTCAGTCGGCGTAGTGATGCCTCGATGCCTCCGAGCACAATGGGAACATCGGGATACAGCTGACGGAGAATCTTGGAATAGACGATGGTGGGATATTCCGGTCGTAAGTCGTGGCGCCCGTCAGGACTGTAGGCATCTTCAGAGCGCAGTCGGCGGTTGGCCGTGTATTTGTTGACCATCGAGTCCATGCACCCTGGCGAGATGCCGAAGAAGAGACGGGGCCGTCCTAACTTCTTGAAGTCGCGGAAGTCGCCATGCCAGTCGGGTTGTGGAACTATAGCTACGCGAAACCCTGCCGCCTCAAGGGTACGGCCGATGACGGCAGCACCGAACGACGGGTGATCAACGTAGGCATCGGCAGAGAAGAGTATGACATCCACCTCGTCCCAGCCTCGTAGCTCCAACTCCTTCTTGGTTGTTGGCAAGAAATCAGTCAGCCTGTATTCCATAAAAAGTTCAGCTATTGTCTGCCGGTTGCTCGCTATTGCGGTTCTTCCAATTGATGAATAGCAGGACGAGTTGCTGCAGACCGAAAGCCTTCATGTTAGCATGATAGATGACGTCTAAGCATAAGTCAAGCAGTCGCTTGTCCTTTCCGGCTTCCGTCTCGAGCATGGAACGGAGATTGAACTTCAGTTTGTCGAGCACCTGTTCATCGACATAGCCATTAGAGTCGATGAGGTCGCGGAAGAGCTGATAGTCCTCGATGGTCTGCAGGTGTTCGTCGGTGATGTCGATGCTGCGTGTGCCGCTGGCATTGGTTTGGATTTTATACATGATGATAAGTTTGTTATAAGGTTATTTCGATAAGAAATTCAAGATGCCTCGCATGATAGAGCCCTGTTTCTGCTGGGTTTGTATGCACTCAAAGGGAATAGCCATAGCGAAAAGGCGATAGTCGTTGCCCTGGTATGCCACGGCTGCCGTGTTTCCGTCAATATACTGCATGGCGGAGAACGCCGGAGCAATAGGTTGCAGGATGTCCGTTGCCGTAGCGGCATAGTGGTATTCGTTGAGCTGCTTCCAGTACATCAGACTGGTACCCAGACCGCGCACCTCGTTGGTGGCAGCCTCGGAGCGTCCAGCGAACTGGCACTTGAGGACATCGGTCAGGAACTGCTGCTCACCGTCGTTCGTCATGTCGCTGGCCAGATAGGCACCACTGATGAGCAGTGATCGACCAGCAGCAGTATAGTTTTTCAGTACATACTGCATGGCATAGCTTATACCTTTATAATAATGTAGGCTGTGCCCGTCGTTGCGTTCCAGTCCCAAGATGAGATCCATGATGTCGTAGTCGTTGGCAGATATCTTAGCCGTCTCGAGGGCTTCGCTGCAACAGCTGATGATGTTATACTGCTGTGCGGTAGCGATGGCTTCAGCATGCGTCTTGACATAGTTGAAGTCGTTGCCGGCAATGAGCAGTCCCGTCATCTCTTCCGTGCAATAGCCCAGTCCGCCGTCCTCGATGCCCATCTGCGAACGGTCAAAGTTCTGCTGACAGCCAGACCAACCGTACGTAGGACCGTAGGTGATACCTGGGTCGTCGTTCATGTCGAAACCCTGTTCCGTCGTCGTGTTACGGATGGCGGGTGAAGACAAGCGGTGGAAGCCGTTGACGATGAGTACCGTCTTTTTGGCTTGCGGTGCGTGGCATGCCGACAGCACTTCCGTTGGGAAACTCTGACCGCCACGGTTGACAGCAGTGACCTTGAAATGATAAAGCTGGTCGGGTTCCAGAGACACGTCGAATTTCTCGTCTTCCACGAAGGTGCCGTTGTCAAAGTCGGCATCACCGATGGCGGTATAGACGATATATCCGGTAGGTTTGGAGGTAGGCTCCTGCGGATCGTCAACGGCATTCCACTCCAGGCGTACCACATCCTTGTCCTTGTTCTTGAAAGACAGGCGGAAGTTGTCAGGAGCTAACGGAGCCACGATGAAGGGGCGTCCGTGCTGGTCGTTGACATAGCGAAGGATGGTCTTGTAGATAGAACGAGCCAACGTGAAGCGGAAGTTCGGGTCTTGACCGTAAACCATGTCCGGAAAGTTTTGGTGCGACATGATTTCGAGGATGGCACTGGGCACCTCCGGCAGTCGGGTCTCCGAGTAGTTGCGATCGAAAATCTCGCGGCGTGTCCACTTACCATATTTATACTTGATGTCCAGCATCTCGTTGTACAGCAAAGCATCGGCGAAGTCGCGCGATGCCAAGCGAGAGATACCGGCATTGAGTTTGCCGCCATTGAAATTGGTGGTACAGATGGACAGCGGACCAATCAGTCCTTCACCGTCCTTGGCATATCCTGCATCGCTATGTATAGCCAGCGACAATTCGAAAGGTACCTTGCGTCCAGTGCTGTTTGGCATGTAGCAGGAGCCACCTCCCAAGTAGTTCGTCATCAGCGAGCGTACATTGATATCATCGGCATAGTCGTTAGCACCTTCCTTGCTGCTATAGACCTCGTAAGGCATACCTGCCCATTGTGCCGAATAGCGTGCTCCTTCCAAAGCCCTGGGCAGGTTGCTGGTTTGTCCGAAGCGCTCAATGTTTCCCATGCCGCCACCGAAGCGCACGGCATCGGTTGTCACGATGCCATGATGAGCACTCTTGTTGGAAACGGTGACGCGGTTGAAAGCGCTATAGCCAGCGTCGAAGTCGAACGTTCCCAGATAGACCCATGTAGAGCCTCCCATCTGCTGGTTGACATGAAACTGAGTCTGCTCGCCACGATGCCAGACTGTATAAAGCACATCATCCACGCTATTGTCGAGCGTCTGGTAACTGATATAGACCGCATAGCGTCCTGCTTTGGGGAAGTTTGGCTGGTAGTTTGCCAAGGTCTCATGGGATGCACTGCGCGTGGTCTTCACCATTCGTGCTGTTCCCGCAACAAAGGGATTCTCCTTGTCGTGGTAGTTTCCTGAATGCTTGGCAAAACCTTTCATGGGAGCCTGTTCCCACTTATGGCTTCCGTTGAACTCGTTGTAGAACCCTTTGTTCGCATCGTTATCGACAATGACCTCTGCTTTCTGCCAGTCGCGTTCACGTGGCGAAAAGACATAAGCCCCCGATAGTTCCAACATGGGAATGAGGTAGGGGATAACTACCGTCTGTGTGAACAGATCCTCGGTAGTGCAGAACAACTTGGGACGCTGAAAGCGCCAGTAGCCTTTCTGCTGGTCGTAGAAACTGCCATGGCTTGCCCATAGAGAAATGTGCCGGTTCTGCAACCCGTGGGTGTATTTCACCGGTAAAGAAATGTTCTTGACCCAGGGCTCACCCTGATAATCGATGTCTCCCCATAGGCGTGACTTGTCGGCATTCTTGGAAAGACGGTTGGGGATAAGGTCGTCGATGCTCATACCGTTAGTCATCACCGTCAGCTGATAGTCCCGATAGACTTTCGGCAACTCGCCCTTGATTTTACGATAGATCCACTCCGTGATTTCCGGTGTGAACTCCTGAGCGGCAAAATAGGAATCGGCGGTAATCACCATAGTACGAGCCGTCTTGCTCGTCTGCACACTGACCAGCCGCGGCGACTTGCGCATCTTGTTGTTCTTGGGCTTGTAGTTTTCAAAGTACTCCCTCAGCCGTTTCTTCAACTGAGCCTCGTCCTTGGCAGTCTGCGCATGAGCTGGAATGAAAAGAGACAAGAAGATGATGAATGCCATCACCTTGACAAATCTGATGATGCCGCTCATACCTCTCCTGTCGTAAAGTTTTCGGGGTGCTTACCCTTGAACGATTTGAAATAAAGCTTGATTTCGCGCATCTGTTCATCGACGTTTCCGTTGGGGATAATCGTCTTGGTACACTGAATCAGTTTGCGCTCGTAATCTACTCCATATAATAATATAGGTATGTTAGCTTTTTGTGCGATAAAATAGAATCCCTTTTTCCATTCCGGATTGAGCGAGCGTGTTCCCTCCGGCGTGATGCACAGTTTGAAGGCAGGCAACTTTTTGGCGGTCTCCGCCAGGTTGTCTGTCATGCTGGTATGCTTGGAGCGCCAAACGGGGATGCCTCCCATTCTGCGGAAAATAGAGCCTAAAGGCCAGAAGAACCATTCCTTCTTCATCAGGAAATTACTCTTCAGACCCTGACTCTTGTTGTAAAGCTGTCCTATCAGAAAATCCCAATTGCTGGTGTGCGGTGCCAGACAGATGATGAACTTGTCGGGATGTGGCTCAGTGACGTTGACGGTCCATCCCATGTGTTTATATAGTAGCCAAGAGCAAAAAGATTTCAGCATGAGTGTTATAAGTTATTAAGTTGATCAGCAATATCGCTGGCATGAGCGGCAAAGTCTTCCCTTAAGGTCTTGAAATACTTCTTGGCAGGCATGCCAGGTTCGGGATGAGAGATGCGACGGATAAAGTCGTTCCTGACTTTAATGGCACTGTAAATCAGCGCTTCTGCACTATCGCGGTTGTTGCTATACAAAGAGCATGCGATGCAGTCAGCAAAAATCTCATCACAAATGTAGTTAATAGTACGTTTCAATACTCTTTTGTTTGCCATAAATGGGTCCTCCTTGATTTTTAATGTTTGATTTTTCAGGTCAAAGATAGGCATTTTTTTTGAGATAGCATAGCATTTAGTACAAAAAAAATATTAAAATGCACAATTTCTTTCCGTTTCTCGCAAAAAAGGATTATTTTTGCATACCGAAAATAGAATTCTATTCATTATAAACAAAGTACGAATATGGAAAAAAGTGCATTGCAGATTGCAAGAGCCGCTTATCAGCCGAAGTTGCCCAAGGCACTTCAGGGAGCGGTAAAGGTGAAGGAAGGCAAACCTACTCAGAGTGTTGGCGACCAGGAAGAAATCAAGAAGCTCTTCCCCAATACCTATGGAATGCCGGTTGTAGAGTTTGAGCCCGCCACAGAGGCTAACAACAAGAAGATGAACGTGGGTATTATCCTCTCTGGCGGTCAGGCTCCTGGCGGTCATAACGTCATTACCGGTCTCTTTGACATGGTAAAGAGGCTGAACCCTGAAAACCGTCTCTATGGTTTCATCCTTGGTCCTGGCGGTTTGGTTGACCATAACTACATGGAGTTGACCAGCGACATTATTGACGAGTATCGTAATACCGGCGGTTTCGACATGATTGGTTCCGGTCGTACCAAGTTGGAGAAGGTAGAGCAGTTTGAGAAGGGCTTGGAGATTATCCGTAAGCTCGACATCAAGGCCATCGTGATAATCGGTGGTGATGACTCGAACACCAACGCCTGTGTGCTGGCTGAATACTATGCTGCCAAGAACTACGGTGTACAGGTTATCGGTTGTCCGAAGACCATTGACGGTGACCTGAAGAACGAGCAGATTGAGACCTCCTTCGGTTTCGACACTGCCTGCAAGACCTACTCTGAGTTGATTGGTAACATTGAGCGCGACTGTAACTCTGCCCGCAAATACTGGCACTTCATTAAGGTGATGGGCCGTTCGGCTTCTCACATTGCCTTGGAGTGCGCCCTGCAGACCCAGCCCAACATCTGTCTCGTCAGCGAAGAGGTGGAAGCCAAGAAGCAGAGCCTCGATGACATTGTGACCTACATTGCTGACGTGGTATGCAAGCGTGCTGCCGACGGCAATAACTTCGGTACCGTTATCATTCCCGAGGGTCTGATTGAGTTCATCCCTGCCATCAAGAAACTCATTGCCCAGCTGAACGATGTGCTGGCACAGCCCGAGGTGAAGGATTTGGGCCGTAGCGAACTGATAGACTTTGCCAAGAGCCACCTGTCAGACTCTAATCTGGAGGTGTTCAACTCACTGCCCACCAATGTGGCTCGTCAGTTGGCATTGGACCGCGATCCCCACGGAAACGTTCAGGTATCGCTCATCGAGACCGAGAAGTTGCTCTCTACCATGGTAGCTCAGAAGCTGGAGCGCCGCAAGAAGGTAGGCAAGTACAGCGGTAAGTTTGCTGCCCAGCACCACTTCTTCGGTTACGAGGGACGTTGCGCTGCTCCTTCTAACTACGATGCTGACTACTGCTATGCCCTGGGTACCAGTGCTGCTCAGCTTATTGCCAATGGCAAGACGGGTTACATGGCCATCGTGAAGAATACTACCGCTCCTGCTGAGCAGTGGATTGCCGGTGGTGTGCCCATCACCATGATGATGAACATGGAGAAGCGTAGTGGTGAGATGAAGCCCGTGATTCGCAAGGCACTCGTCGAGCTGGACGGTGCTCCCTTCAAGTGCTTCGCTGCCCAGCGTGAGAAGTGGGCTCGCGAGACGGCTTACGTATATCCTGGTCCTATCCAGTATTGGGGACCCACGGAGGTTTGCGACCAGCCCACCAAGACCCTTGCCTTGGAGCAGGGTAAGTAATCCATGCCGCAAAAGCGAACGAACCATAACCAGAGAACATCCGGACGCCGAAAGAGCATCGTTGCCCATAAGCGTCCGAATGTTCTCATTCGTTTGCTACAACACCTGCCAGGGTGGACATGGTGGATAGGAGGAGGCGTTATCATTGCTGTCTATGTCTTTTTCTTCTACTACATTTTCGTCAGTCCTTTCGGTTTCCGTTGGCGTGCCTTGTATGGTGAGGTAAGCTATCCTGAAGGCTACGAGATACACGGTATTGACATCAGTCACCATCAGGGTACTATCGACTGGGCAACACTGAAAGACGAAGCCGTCATCGACGAACGCCCCATTCGTTTCATTATGATTAAGGCGACGGAAGGAGCCAACAAGATTGACGAGAACTTTAAGGACAATTTCTATAATGCCCGCGAATACGGCTTCACTCGTGGCGCCTATCATTTCTACGGTACTCGCTCTACAGCAAAGGCTCAGGCACAGTTCTTCATCAGTCAGGTAAAACTGGAGAAGGGCGACCTTCCTCCTGTGCTCGACGTTGAACATAAGCCCTCCAACCAGACTGATGAAGAGTTCAAGGAGAGCGTTCTCGAGTGGCTCCGCATCGTAGAAAAGCATTACGGCGTACCGCCCATCGTCTATACCTATTATAAATTTAAGCTGCGTTACCTGAGCGATTCTGCCTTTGATGCCTATCCCTACTGGATAGCCCATTACTATGTAGATAAGGTGGAATATGAGGGTGCCTGGAAGTTCTGGCAACACACCGATGCCGGTCGGTTGCCTGGTATCAAAGGCGATGTTGACTTTAACATTTATAACGGCTCTTTCTATGACCTGCGCCAGATGACCATTGGTTCCCGCGAACAGATAGGTGAAGAGGCGTATAGGGATAGTTGAAAGTTGATAGTTGGCGATGAAAGATACATTTCGTTTCAAACAGTTTGCCATTGAGCAGCAACGCTGTGCCATGAAGGTAGGCACAGACGGTGTACTTCTCGGTGCTTGGGCACAGGGAGGCCAGCACATGCTGGATGTTGGAACCGGAACTGGCGTCATTGCCTTGATGTTGGCACAGCGTTATCCTGAGGCATCAATGACGGCAATAGACCTGGATGCTGATGCTGTGGAGCAGGCTCGTCGGAACATTTCTGCATCGCCGTTTACGGACCGAATAGAGGTACAGCACGACGCCGTGCAACATTTTGCCGAGCACGCTCATGAGCAAGGCCGCTATGATGCCATTGTGAGCAATCCACCCTTTTTCATCGATGCACTGAAGACCCCAAACCGTCAGCGTACCATGGCTCGCCATGCCGTCACCCTGACCTACGAGCAACTGGCTGAGGCTGCCGCCCGTCTGCTGTCCGATGCCGGCGAGTTGAGCGTCATCGTTCCTTCTGACTATCGTCGCCGCATGGACGATGCAGCTCTCTTTGCACGCCTTTTCCCTTATAGGGTGTGTGCCGTCTCTACCAAAGAAGACAAACCGCCTCGACGCTATCTTCTGAGTTACACCAAGCATCCTCGTCCTTTGGAGGTAACATCTCTAACCATCGGCTCTGACCCCTATCGGGCATTGACCGATGACTTTTATCTTTGAAAACCAATATTATTATAAACCAAACTTAAAGTATAACAAGATGAGTAAGATTAAGACTATCGGTATTTTGACGTCAGGTGGCGATGCTCCTGGCATGAATGCTGCCATCCGTGCTTTGACACGTTCTGGTATCAGCAACGGTTTTACTATCAAGGGTATCTATCGTGGCTATGAGGGACTGATACACGATGAGATGAAAACCTTCACCACTGAGGATGTTTCGGGTATTATCAATCGTGGCGGTACAATTCTGAAGACTGCCCGTAGCAAGGATTTTATGACGCCCGAGGGTAGAAAGAAGGCTTACGAGACCTGTAAGAAAGAGGGCATCGACGCACTGGTGGTTATCGGTGGAAACGGCTCGCTGACAGGAGCGTGGCACTTCGGTGTGGAGTTTGACTTCCCTGTCGTGGGACTGCCCGGCACTATCGACAATGACCTGTACGGAACAGACTCCACCATTGGCTATGACACGACGATGAACACCATCATGGAGTGTGTTGACCGCATTCGCGATACGGCGAACAGTCACGAACGTATTTTCTTCGTTGAGGTGATGGGACGTGAGTCTGGATTCCTGGCTCAGTACTGTGCTATTGCCTGTGGTGCTGAGGCTGCCATTGTTCCCGAAGAGTTGACGGACGAAGACCAGCTGAAGGAGTTTATGTCGCGTGGTATCCGCAAGTCGAAGAAGTCGTGTATCGTTATCGTCTCGGAGAGTCCTAAGTGTGGTGCCATGTACTATGCTGAACGTGTGAAGAAGGAGTTCCCTGAGTTCGACGTTCGTGTGTCTATTCTTGGGCATCTGCAGCGTGGTGGTAGTCCTTCTGCCCTCGACCGCGTCTTTGCCAGTTGCATGGGTGTTGCCGCTATTCAGGCTATCAAGTCAGGCCAGCGCAATGTGATGATTGGCTATCGTAATGACGATACCGTGCTGGTACCCTTCTCTGAGTGTATCCGTACCGACAAGCGTTTTGACAAGCGTCTCATCACGGTGCTGAATGAACTGAGTATTTAATACCTATAAGATTACAGTGCAGGCTGCTCTATGATAGGGCAGCCTGTTTTTGTGATATGGTTTCTTTATGCTTCTTGATTCTCCTCTAACCATGCATCGATGAGCTGACGTGCGATAGACATCTTCTCAGGGATGTGTGGAAGGTGATCACGGTCGAACCAAGCACCTTTCGTCAACTCAGCACGTTGCAGATGTATCTTTCCGGAGTCATAGTCAGCCGTAAAGCCAACCATCAGTCCGCAAGGGTAGGGCCACGGCTGTGAACCGAAGTAGCGCAGGTTGTTGATGTGCAGTCCCGTCTCCTCCATAACTTCCCGAAAGACGGCCTCTTCCAGTGTCTCGCCGGTCTCCACGAATCCTGCCACGAGTCCGTAGTGGTCGCCATGAAAATTGCGGGCATGCACCAGCAGCACTTCGTTGCCTTTTCTGATGAGTACGATGACGGCAGTGGCCAGTTGAGGCCATATCTCTTTGCCGCATTGGGTACACTTCTTCGAGATGTCGGTATCGAAACGCATGGGTGCTCCACAGACACCGCAGAACTTGGTGTTCGAGTCCCAGTAGAGCAGCTCGTGACACTTGCCGGCTTTCAGATAGTCCTCGCGGCTTAGTTTAAAGAAACTCTGTCGCAGGGGACACATCTCGTAGCGTTCTGACGGTGCGATAGGTTGGTCGATGCGGTAAGCCTTATTTCCATCGACATTCATCACGGTAGTCCAGGGCTTGACGTCTGTTGGCGCTTCGGAAGGTATCTGATAGTTGTCGCCTACTTTCTCGATGACGAGATCCGACTGGCAGAAGACGAAATATTTCATGAGTTAGAAAAATGCTTGTGGCTTATTCGTTAAACAGTAGTTTGCGGTCGCGTTTTAAAGCAGGCTCTGCCCAGCTCTCTGGCACAAAGCGCCAGTTGTTCAGCGGCTGTGCATTGACCGTGCCTTCCCTGCGTATCTTTTCGGTGAGGTAGTAACGCTGGTCGCGTTCACTCATATAGACGATGCGGCGGGGGATAGAGTCCATAGGTATCAGTGCACCGCGGGTCAGCAGTTCGCCACCACCATTGCCACGATAGCTGTTCATGGCTACGCGATAGTAGGCAGTCTCTTCAAAGGGACGACCGTCAGAGAATTGCAAGATGTGAACTTTCTCACCATTGGGCTTGGTGACATCCACCTCGTAGTCAATGCCTGCTGCCGAGTCGAAGTTGAAGGTAAGGTTCTTGAACCCCATGCGCTGCTTGTCGTTCCATGTGCGGTCGGCCAACAACAGGATATGGTCGTCAGGACTTTGCATCGTGTTCACCCACTGGTCGTAGCTCAGTTCAAGCATCAACCGGATTTCCTGACCACTCATGCGTAGCATGTAGATGCCGTTCTCATAGCGGTAGAGCTTGAACATGTCACTCATATAGACAGGACCAGCCTCAATTTTTGAGTCAAAGACCAGAGGTGCGTTGAACGAGACATCGGCTCCAGTCTCCTCTAACTGCATCTGGTGAATGTAGTCGATGAATGCCGAAGGACCGAAGAAGGCATCGCGCGAATAAATAGTGTTCTGGAAAGTACCAATCTTTTCTTCCACGTACGCACGTACCTTATTTATCTGTGGTTGGAAATGCTGCATGTATTCTTCGTCAATCTCCTCACCGGTGATGTCAACGATTTCACCGTATTTGCGCTTGACAGTCCACTTGCCGTTGACCTGCTTCAAGTCGATGGTCAGTTGGGCAACCTTCAGGGCGTTGTTCGACGGGTCGAGACAAGTGACGCCATTGACCGTCTGGTTGCGTTCCGTATGGTCGTGGCCGAAGAAGATGGCATCGAAACCTTCCACCACTTCGGCAATGTCCTTAGTGGCGTCTTCATCGTAATCGACAGTGACAATACCGCCTTGCCATCCGCTGTGGAAGAGTCCTATGACGACATCCGCCTGTTCTTTTTCCTTAAGAATCTTGATCCATTTGCGGGCGCAGCTGATCATCTCCTCAAAGTACATGCCCGACCACAGCGACTGGTGCAGCCAGTTGGGAATTGCCGGCGTTACCATGCCCAGGACTGCCACGCGGACACCGTCACGCTCCAGCATCAGATAAGGCTCGACGTAGGGCTTTCCACTTTTCAGGTCAATGATGTTCGCACCCAGCATAGGACAGTTCAGGTCGCGAATCCATTTGTCATAGACTGCATGTCCCGTCTCTATGTCGTGGTTGCCGAAGGTCTGTGCATCGTAATGCAGGTAGTTGATAATGTCTGCGGCAATGTTTGATGTCTCCGTCTCTATGTAGTTGGTATAGTAGCAAGTGGGCTGTCCTTGAAGGATGTCGCCGTTGTCTAGTAGAACAAGGTTCTTTCCGTAGTGCTTGCGTTGCTTCTTGACATAGGTGCTGACACGAGCCATGGTGCCACGCATGGGGCGACGCTCAATGTAGTCGTAAGGGAAGAAAGCGCCGTGGACATCTGACGTTTCAATGAATCGCAGGGTAACGGTTTTTGCGGGTTTTGCCGTCATGGTTGTTGTCATACACAGAAATGCTAATGTTGTTAATAGTTTTTTCATAGTCGTTATATGGTATTAGTGTTTGGTGCGGACTATGCGGACTCGTCGTGCGGACTATGCGGACACGTCGTGCGGACTATGCGGACACGTCGTGCGGACTATGCGGACTCCTTGTCCGGACTATCCGGACTGTCGGGCAAGAAAGTCCTCGGCGCGACGAAGGTCGTCTGGCGTGTCGATGCCGACGGTTTCTACATCGGTCAGTCCCACGCGGATGCGATAGCCGTTCTCCAACCAGCGAAGTTGTTCGAGGCTTTCTGCCAGTTCTAAGGGAGACTGCGGCAACTTGGTGATAGCTCGCAGCACTTCGCGACGATAGGCATAGATGCCCAGGTGTTTCAGGTAGGGATAGTGCTCCAACCAGGTAGGGTACTCCTGGCCTCGTATGAAAGGTATGACGTTGCGGCTAAAGTATAGGGCAAAGCCCCGCAGGTCGCAGACAATCTTCGGTGAGTTGGGGTTCATCACAGCCTCCATGTCTTCGAAGCGCTTGCCTAAAGTTCCTATCTGTGTCTCGGGAGAGTCGAATAGGCGCTGTAGGGTCAGTATCTGCGAGTTCTGTACAAAGGGTTCGTCACCCTGTATGTTGATAATCACGTCGGCATCGGTGCCAATCTTCTCGGCAGCTTCCTCGATGCGGTCTGTGCCGCTCTTGTGGTCGGCGCGGGTCATGATGGCACGTCCGCCAAACTGCTCCACAGCCTGATAGATGCGCTCGTCGTCAGTAGCGACGTATGCTTCGGGCAATACGCTGACAGCTTGTTCGTAAACACGTTGAATGACAGTCTTGCCTCCAAGGACTGCCAAAGGTTTTCCGGGGAAACGCGTAGAGGCGTAGCGGGCGGGTATGATTGCTATAAACTTCATAATTGATGTATTTTCGATGCAAAGATAGTGCAAATTGAGCGAAAAGCCAAATTTTATTCGAGGTTTTCCGAAATGCAGCCTATTTTCGCTATTTTATAGCAAAGATAGTGAATATTTTTTAAAACACTTTGCTGTATCGGTTTTTTTTTCTACCTTTGTCAAATCTAAACGAAATGGATAAAGAAACACATGAAGATACGATATACATTATTAATATTTATAATATCACTGGTTCTGCCAGTATCAGCCCAGAAAATAACCTTGGGTTCGTGCCGTACTCGCGACGGTGGCGACTACAAGGGAGAGATGCAGTCAGGTAAGCCGCACGGCAAGGGAAAGACAACGTGGAAGAATGGGAACGTCTATGAAGGCAAGTACGAGAAAGGAAAGCGTCAGGGCTATGGCGTCTTTACCTTCTTTGACGGCGAGAAATACGAAGGTGAATGGGTGCAGGACCATCAGCACGGAAAGGGCACTTTCTATTACAGCAACAATAATAAGTACGAAGGACTTTGGTATCGTGACGATCAAGAAGGTCACGGTGTGATGTACTATTACAACGGTGACCGGTACGATGGCACCTGGCGCATGGGAAAACGTCACGGCAAGGGTGTCTATACCCATAAGGGCGGTGCCCGCTATGAAGGTGAATGGGCTAACGACAAGAAGAACGGCAACGGTAAATACGTGTGGACGGACGGCTCATCGTACGAAGGTCAGTGGAAGGACAATCAGAAACACGGTAAAGGCACGTTCCGCTATGCCAACGGTGATGCCTATGTAGGACAGTTTGCCAACGATGTACAGAATGGTAAAGGCATCTATAAGTTCAACAACGGCGACTTTTATGACGGTGACTATGTTGGCGGTGAGCGTACTGGACAGGGCATCTTCCGCTATGCCAATGGCGACCGCTATACAGGACAGCTTTATAAAGGTGCCAAGCAAGGGCAGGGGACACTGGTCTGGAAGAACGGCAACAGTTACAATGGCGAGTGGAAGAACGACCTCCCCAATGGCCGAGGCAAGTTGACCATGAAGAACGGCGATGTCTTTGAAGGACAGTTCCTCAACGGAAAGATACACGGCGAGGGCGTTGCCCACTATGCCGACGGTTCAAAGTTCCGCGGACACTTCCGAAACGGCAAGCGTCACGGACCCGCCATCGAGCAGGATAAGAACGGCAATCGTTTCGAGGGCTCTTATGTTGATGATCGTCGTGACGGTCGTTTCGTAGAGAAAGACCGCAACGGCAACATCACTGCACAAGGCACTTATACCCGAGGACGTCGCCAGACAGACTGATAATAATTATTGTTCATTATAAAATCAAAAGCATTATGATTATTGACACACTTGAAAATCTGAAGAATTACGCATCGGTGAACCCCTTGTTCCCGAAGGTGGTGGAATGGCTTGAGAACAACGATTTGGAAAGCATCGAGCCCGGTAAGTATGAGATTGAAGGCAAGGACCTCTTCGTCAACATCCAGATGGCAAAGGGCAAGACTCCCGATGAGGCTGTCATTGAGACCCACGACAAGATGATTGACATCCAGATTCCTATCACCGACGCAGAGACTTATGGCTATACAGCCCGTCGCGAACTGCCTCCTGGAGAGTACAATGCCGAGAAGGACATTACCAAACTGCCTGGTCTTGCTGCCGACTGTTACGTAACTTGTCGTCCGGGCATGTTTGCCGTCTTCTTCCCACAGGACGGTCATGCTCCCTGCATCGCCGGATGTCCCGAACTCAAGAAGGCTATCTTCAAGGTGAAGGCATAAAGAGAATCACAAAAACCTCAAAACTATAAACGAATAGACAATCGAAAATTATGGCAACAGCAAAGAAAACGGCCACAACAAAAAAGGCCACAGCTAAGAAGGCTCCTGCCAAGCGCGTGAAGAAACAGGAGGAACCGAAACACATCGGACTCGTACGTAACGACTCCTGGTTGGAACCCTTTGAAGGCGCTATCCGTGGTCGTCACGACCATGCCCTATGGAAGATTGGCCAGTTGACGCGAAACGGCAAGAAGACGTTGTCGGATTTTGCCACGGGACATCTCTACTTCGGACTCCACAAGCTTGCCAAAGGCTGGGTGTTCCGCGAGTGGGCTCCTAACGCTACGGAGATTTATCTGATTGGCGACTTCAACAACTGGCAGGAGAACGAAAAATACAAGTGCAAGCGCATTGAAGGTACAGGCAACTGGGAATTGAAACTCTCAGAGAAGGCTGTCAAGCACGGAGACCTTTACAAAATGAAGGTGAAGTGGAATGGGGGAGAAGGCGAGCGTATCCCCGCTTGGTGCCAGCGTGTCGTTCAGGACGATCAGACCAAGATATTCTCTGCTCAGGTATGGAATCCTGAGAAACCATACGTTTGGAAGAAAAAGACCTTCAAGCCCAACAAGTCGCCGCTGCTCATCTATGAGTGCCACGTAGGTATGGGACAGGATGCTGAGAAGGTTGGAACCTATAAGGAATTTACCGACAACGTACTGCCGCGCGTCAAGAAGGACGGCTACAATGCCATTCAGGTGATGGCTATCCAGGAGCATCCTTATTACGGTTCTTTCGGCTACCACGTGTCCAGTTTCTTCGCTCCCTCCAGCCGCTTCGGTACTCCTGAGGAGCTGAAGGAGATGATTGACACCGCCCACAAGATGGGAATTGCCGTCATTATGGATATCGTCCACTCTCACGCTGTGAAGAACGAGGTAGAAGGTCTTGGCAACCTCTGTGGCGACCCCAACCAGTTCTTCTATCCAGGAGATCGCCACGAGCATCCCGCCTGGGATTCGTTGTGCTTCGACTATGGTAAGGACGATGTGCTGCACTTCCTGCTCTCCAACTGCAAATACTGGATGGAAGAGTTCAAGTTCGATGGTTTCCGTTTTGACGGTGTTACCTCCATGCTGTACTACAGCCACGGTCTGGGTGAGGCCTTCGGTGGCTATGGCGATTACTTCAACGGTCACGAGGACGACAATGCCATCTGCTACCTGACGCTTGCCAACTGCCTGATACACGAGGTCAATCCCAATGCTATCACTATAGCAGAGGAAGTTTCTGGTATGCCTGGCTTGGCAGCCAAGTTCGAGGATGGAGGTTACGGTTTCGACTACCGCATGGCGATGAATATTCCTGACTACTGGATTAAGACTATTAAAGAGGTACGCGATGAGGATATCAATGTCTGTTCCATCTTCTGGGAGGTCAAAAACCGTCGTCCCGACGAGAAGACCATCTCTTACTGCGAGTCACACGACCAAGCACTGGTGGGCGACAAAACTATCATCTTCCGCCTCATCGATGCCGACATGTACTGGCACTTTGCCAAGAAGGATGTCAACGATATTGCCCAGCGCGGCATTGCCCTGCACAAGATGATTCGCCTCGTCACCGCAGGAGCCATCAATGGTGGTTATCTGAACTTCATGGGTAATGAGTTTGGACATCCCGAATGGATTGATTTCCCACGCGAAGGTAACGGCTGGTCGTACAAGTATGCACGCCGTCAGTGGAACCTCGTTGATAACAAAGACCTCTGCTATCATTGGCTGGGCGACTTCGACCGAAAGATGCTCGAGGTCATCAAGTCGCAGAAGAACTTCCAGGCAACGCCCGTTACTGAGATTTGGCATAACGATGGCGACCAGGTACTGTGCTACATGCGTGGTGACCTCGTCTTCGTGTTCAACTTCTCACCGACGCGCAGCTATACCGACTACGGCTTCCTCGTTCCTACCGGCTCTTACGAGGTGGTGCTCAATACCGATGCCAAGGAGTTTGGCGGCAATGGCTTTGCCGACGACAGTATTACGCACCTCACCAACTATGACCCTGAATATGTGAAGGATCACAAGGAGTGGCTCAAGCTCTACATTCCTGCACGTTCTGCCGTCGTCTTGAGAAAAGTGTAAGACCTGCTCGTTGAGCAACGAATAAAATAGGGAGTCCACAATCAAATGGTTGTGGACTCCTTTGTTTTCGGCTCTCTGTGAGCCTGTCGGTTATTACGTTGAGTGAACCTTTACTTCTGGACAGCCATCTTGTCGATGCGCTTCTGGTGACGACCACCTTCGAAGGTTGTCTTGAAGAATTCGTTCATAATCTGACCAGCGGTATTGTTGTCAATGAAACGACCGGGCATTACCAGTACGTTGGCATCGTTGTGCTGACGAATCATGTGAGCAATCTCGGCACACCAAGCCAGTCCGGCGCGGATAGCCTCGTGCTTGTTCAACGTCATAGCCATACCTTCGCCGCTGCCGCAGATAGCAATACCAGGATATACCTCGCCGCTCTCGATACCCTTTGCCAACTCATGGGCAAAGTCGGGATAGTCAACAGAGGCATCGCTCCACGTGCCGTAGTCTTTATATTCAATACCGTGCTCCTCAAGATACATGAGCACATACTTCTTCAGAGGATAACCTGCGTGATCGCAGGCCACGCCAACTTTCTTAATTTCCATAATCGAATAAATTTAATTGATTAGTGATTATTGTTTTTATGATTAATTCTTCAATAGCTTCTTCACCTGGTCATAGACGTTCTGACCTGTGTAACCCAGCTTCTCGTCGAGCACCTTGTAAGGAGCAGAGAAACCAAAGCTCTCCAGACCCCATACCACACCGTCAGCGCCTACAAGACCTTCGAGGTTGACAGGTAGACCGGCAGTCATACCGAATTTCTTCTTGCCTGCAGGCAGTACGCTTTGCTGGTATTCCTTAGACTGACTGCGGAACAAGCCCTCAGAGGGAACGCTGACCACGCGAACCTTCACGCCGTCCTCGCGGAGCAACTTGGCACCAGCCTCCAGAGTAGAAACCTCAGAACCGCTTGCCAACAGGATGACGTCGTAGTTCTCGTCAGAGCCAGCTACTACGTAAGCACCCTTCGTTGCCTGACTGTAGTCATTGCCTTCGGGCAGCATGTCGATATTCTGGCGAGAGAAGATGAGCGCAGTAGGTGTCTCAGTGTTTTCCATAGCCATGCGCCAGCAGACAGTTGTCTCCTCAGCATCGGCAGGACGAACCACCAAGACGCTGTTCTTTCCGTGATGGTTCTTCAGCTTCTCCATCAGACGAATCTGTGCTTCCTGCTCTACGGGCTCATGGGTAGGACCATCCTCACCAACGCGGAAAGCGTCATGTGTCCAGATGAACTTCACGGGTAGTTCCATGAGGGCAGCCATACGCACTGCAGGTTTCATGTAGTCGGAGAATACGAAGAAGGTACCGCAAGCGGGAATGACACCGCCGTGCAGTGCCATACCAATACAGCAACAAGCCATGGTCAATTCAGCAACACCTGCCTCAAAGAAGGCTCCGCTGAAGTCGCCACGCTCCATGTCGTGTGTTTTCTTCAAGAATCCGTTCGTATTGTCAGAGTTGGAAAGGTCTGCCGATGCACAAATCATGTTAGGCACTTGCTCAGCCAGCTGTCCTAAAACTGCAGCGCTGGCACTACGGGTAGCAGAGCCGGGCTTCTGTTCAACCTTGCTCCAGTCAATCTTGGGAGCCTTGCCGCTGAACCATTCTTCCATCTGGCGAGCCTTCTCGGGATTAGCCTTTGCCCACTCAGCCTTCTGAGCCTTACGCTCAGCAACAATCTTCTTCAGTTCCTCGCGACGCTTAGCATACAGCTCCTGTACTTCGGGGAATATCTGGAAAGGCTTCTCGGGATCGCCGCCCAAGTTCTTGATGGTGTTGATGTAGGCATCTCCACCGAGCGGAGCACCGTGTGTGGCGCAGTTCTTCTCGTAGCTGGAACCATCAGCTTTGAGGGCACCCTTACCCATCACGCAGTGGCCGATGATGATAGACGGACGGTGCTGCTCCTTCTGGGCGTTCTTGATAGCTTCACGAATCTGGTCAACGTCGTTACCGTTAATCTTCTGCACGTACCATCCCCAAGCCTCGTACTTCTTAGCAGTATCTTCGGAAGTGACGACTTCCGTCTTGGTTGACAGCTGTATATCGTTAGCGTCGTAGAACATGATGAGGTTGTCGAGTCCCAGATTACCGGCAATACGACCGGCACCTTGTGAAATCTCCTCCTGTACGCCACCGTCTGAGATATATGCGTAGATGGTTTGTCCCATGACGTCTCCCAGACGAGCTTTCAGGAATTTCGCTGCAATGGCAGCACCCACGGCGAACGTATGTCCTTGTCCTAAAGGACCGGAGGTATTCTCAATACCACGCTCAATTTCACGTTCAGGGTGTCCTGGAGTTACCGATCCCCACTGGCGCAACTGCTGCAAGTCCTCCAACGTGAACTTGCCTATTAGGCAGAGCTGCGAATAGAGCATCGGAGCCATGTGGCCAGGATCGAGGAAGAAGCGGTCGCGAGCTTCCCAGGCAGGATTCTCAGGGTCGTAAACCAAAAATTCAGAATACAGCGTGTTGATGAAATCAGCACCACCCATAGCTCCTCCAGGGTGGCCAGACTTGGCCTTTTCAACCATTGAGGCAGCCAGAATACGGATGTTGTCCGCTGCCTTGTTCATGATTTTGTTGTCGTTCATAATGATGATTGTGTTAGTATGATGTTTGTTGCTTTTCACAAATTCACTTGCAAATATAATCATTTATTTTCAAACAAACACCTTTTTAAAGATATTTTAGTTTTAAATTTGGCATTTCGCTTACTTCTTTGTAATTTTGCAGCGTGAAAACACCTATTTATATTATAGAAGAAGAAAAATTACGACGCAACCTGTCGCTGATTCGTGAGGTAGCACGTCGTACTGATTCGGAGTGGATTTTGGCCTTCAAGGCATTTGCCTTGTGGAAGACCTTTCCCATTTTCCGCGAGTATATTCGTTCCACGACTGCCAGTTCTCTCAGTGAGGCGCGTCTGGCGTTCGAGGAGTTTGGAGCCAAGGCGCACACCTATTCACCTGCATATAAGGATAACGAGTTCGATGATATAGTGAGTTGTTCCAGTCATCTGACGTTCAACTCGCTGTCGCAGTATGAACGTTTCCATGAGCGGGCAGGGGAGTGCTCGTTAGGACTGCGCATCAATCCAGAATATTCAGAGGTTGAGACGCTCTTGTACAATCCCTGTGCTCCGGGAACTCGTTTTGGAGTTTCTGCCGACCGGTTGCCAGCGCAGTTGCCTTCCGATATGAAAGGCTTTCACTGCCACTGTCATTGCGAGAGTGGTTCCGATGTCTTTGAACGTTCCTTGCAGCACATCGAGGAGAAGTTCGCCAAGTGGTTCCCACAAATAGAGTGGATCAACTTCGGTGGTGGTCATTTGGTGACGCGCAAGGATTACGACATTGAGCGGCTGGTACGTATCGTACAAGGTTTCCATGAGCGTTATCCGCATCTGAAGGTTATTTTTGAGCCGGGTAGTGCCTTTGCGTGGCAGACGGGACCGCTGGTGGCGAGTGTCGTTGATGTCGTAGAGGATAAAGGCATCCGCACCGCCATCCTCGACGTCAGCTTCACCTGTCACATGCCTGACTGTCTGGAAATGCCCTATTACCCAGACGTTCGTGGTGCTGAGTACGTGGATGAGCACCTATCCCCCAACCTCTACCGCCTGGGTGGCAACAGTTGTCTGTCAGGCGACTTTATGGGTTTCTGGCGTTTCGACCATGAGTTGCAAGTGGGTGAGCACATTGTCTTTGAAGACATGATACATTACACGACGGTGAAGACGAATATGTTCAATGGTATTATGCATCCTTCTATAGCCATGCTGCATAGCGATGGTCGCTTGGAATTGTTGCGGCAGTTTACCTATGAGGACTACCGTGATAGGATGGATTAAGAGTTTAGAGTTTAGAATGCGATATTTTATTTGGTTTTCATACGACGGAACGGCTTATCACGGTTGGCAGACGCAGCCCAACGGTGTGACGGTGCAGAGTGAACTTGAACGTTGCCTGTCGCTGTTGTTGCGCCAGCAGGTGAGCGTTACTGGAGCTGGACGTACGGATACGGGTGTTCATGCCCGTCAGATGGCAGCCCACTTTGATATCGGGCAGTTGCCGATGTCAGTACAGGATTTGGCGCATAAGTTGAATGGTCTTTTGCCCCAGGATATTGCCGTTGACCGTATCGAACTGGTTGCCGACAACGCTTCTTCGGATGTGACACAACTCCTTCATGCCCGTTTCTCAGCTATATCGCGTACCTATCATTATTATGTACATACTCATAAAGATCCCTTCCTGCACCATTATTCCTTAGAGTTGCACTACCAGTTAGACTACGACTTAATGAACGAAGCCGGTCGTATTCTGATGGAGTATGACGACTTTGGTGCTTTTTGCAAAGCAGGTAGCGACGTGAAGACTACGCTTTGTCATGTTACCCATGCACAATGGCATCAGACATCTCCTACGTCATGGTATTTCGAGATTACCGCTAACCGCTTCCTGCGGAATATGGTTCGTGCTGTTGTGGGAACGCTGATAGAAGTAGGTCGTGGTCGCATGACGCTCGCCGAATTTCGCGAAGTCATCGAGGGTGGTCGTCGCACACAAGCTGGCGAGTCCATGCCTGCCAAAGCGCTCTTCCTTGAACGCGTTGAATATCCTCTTAACTCTTAACTCTCAACTCTTAACTCTTAACTCCCAATATGTGGCTCCTATTAGCATTCATGTCAGCAGCGTTGTTAGGCTGCTACGATTCCTTTAAGAAACAAGCTTTGAAAGAGAATGCTGTCATTCCCGTTTTGTTTCTCAATACCCTGTTCTCGTCGCTCATCTTCCTGCCGTTCATCTTGATGAGCGGTTCGTCCGATGTGCTTGACGGCAGCATCTTCCATGTGGCGTCAGGCGGTTGGGAGGTTCATCGATATGTGGTGCTGAAAGCACTCATTGTCTTGTCCAGCTGGATATTAGGCTATTTTGGAATGAAGCATCTGCCGCTGACCATCGTTGGCCCTATCAATGCTACTCGTCCTGTCATGGTACTGGTAGGTGCCTTGCTGGTGTTTGGCGAACGACTGAACGGCTGGCAGTGGATGGGTGTGCTGCTGGCTGTGGCCTCGTTTCTCCTGCTGAGTCGTAGTGGCAAGAAAGAAGGTATCGACTTCAAGCACGACCACTGGATATGGATGATTGTCGGTTCTGCCGCCTTGGGCGCTTTTAGCGGCTTGTACGACAAATACCTCATGGCACCTGTTGAGAGTGGTGGAGTGGGGTTGGACCGCATGCTGGTACAGTCGTGGTATAACATTTACCAGTGCTTCATGATGCTGGCCGTGCTGATTATTCTCTGGTGGCCTAAGCATCACGAGACGACGCCGTTCCATTGGCATTGGTCTATCATTGGCGTCAGCATTTTCCTTTCTACTGCCGACTTCGTCTATTTCTATTCGCTGTCTTTACCCGAGGCGATGATTAGCATTGTTTCCATGGTACGCCGAGGCAGTGTGGTGGTCAGTTTCCTCTTTGGCGCAGCTTTCTTCCATGAGCGGAACCTCAAGGCCAAGGCCTTCGACCTTGCCCTTGTGCTGTTAGGCATGCTCTTCCTGTATATCGGTTCGGAGTAAGCTACTTTGGCATCTCGATTATGAAACGACAACCGTCATGGTAAGTGTTGTCGTAGATGAGGTCGCCACCCATAGCCATCGAGTGACGCTTGGTCAGAGGCAGTCCGACTCCGAGACCTTCCGAGAGTTCGTCAATCTTGTTAAACGGCTTGTTGATGAGTTCTTCGGCATTGTCGGGAAGACCAGGACCGATGTCCTCTACAATAAAATTGAAGCAGGCAGTTTTTTCCGTAATGCGTAGTGTGATATGCTCTCCGTCGGAATATTTGGCGGCATTGTAGAGCAGTTCACGAATGCAGCGCATCAGGTAGAGGTGGTTGGTGAGAATGCGAACTTCATCCGTCAGTTCGGTCTCCATCTTAATCTTCACCTCGGGGAAATGGCTTTCGGTATATTTTATGCACTCTCGAGCCACCTCGTTGCATGATACCTCATCGTTTCGCTTGTCTATCAGTTCGTTGTCACCTGTTGTCGAAGAACTGTCGTAAAGCATCACCACCATGCGCTTCAGATGGAAGGCGTTATACTTCATGGTGGATGCAATGTCCTTCATGTTGGAAGGTTGAAAATGCTTAAACGTCTCATCGCTCTTGTTGCGAAGCATGATGTTTTCGTGTAGCACGTTGGCAAATCCCACGATGATGTTTAGTGGCGTGCGTATCTGGTGCGACAAGTTCTGGATGAACAGCGTCTTCCGCTTGACGGCCTCTTCCGCCAGTTTCATTTCCTTCGACCGCTGTTCGTTCTGCTTTTTGAGTTTCTCTGCTGCATCGTAGATGATTCCCATATTCTTCTGCAGCGCCTTCTGCATAGCGGCAAACCCGTTCTGTATGCGGCCTATATCGTCGTCTTGTTCAGAGAGCGGAATGCTTTCGTGGTAGTTGCCTTCGGTGATGTGCTGCGTGTAGTCCAACAGCTGGTTGAGAGGTTGTATGGTCTGCCGAACACTTTTCTGACACAGTCTCCACATGACGAACAGTCCTATAACAATCAGGAAGGCAATGACGTATCCCAGTCGCCTGTATCCCTCCAGGACCTCGTCTTCAGGACATACCATGGCAAGACTCCAGTCCGTGTTGGGTACGGGAGAGTAACAGACGTGGCATATCTGTCCTTTCACCTTGACATGCATGACGCCTTGCTTGCCGGCAGTCATCTCATATCCCAAGGCAATGACGTCGGAGTTTTCGGAAGGGTCAGCATTGGTGAATACCGTTCTGCGAAACAGTCGTGTGGTGTCCGGATGGCAGAAGTAGCGCCCGTCGGCACCCAGCAGTACGAAGTAGGCATTCGGGTAAGGATGCTCTGTGTTAATAATTTCCTTTGCCAGGTTGTTGAATGAGAATTCTGCTGAGAGTACACCGATTGTTTTTCCTGTGGCGGAGCGTAGAGGTCTGCAGTAAGTGGCTACGGCGTCGTTATGGTCGATAGTACCTTCGGCATACTCGCTGAATGGCTCTACCCATGAAGCCTCTCCTATGCTTTGCGCTTTCTTGTACCATGCTTTCACCGTATAGTCGTAGTCCGATTCGCGTACGGAATAAATAGAGTCTTCGCGTACCGTATATATAGAAAAGAGGTGTCCGAACTGTGGAAACTGATCCGGCTCGGCACTTACCGAAACACTCAGGATGTAGGGGTTGAGCTTGAGGATGCGTTGCGAAATAGTCTCTATGGAGTCGGGTGTGAAGTTTTCTTCCAGCAGCCAGGCGTTGGCATCGGCCGAAGTCTCGATAGAGTTCATGTAGTTATCCATGTGCTGCAGGGCAATCTGTACGGCACTGTTGGCGCGCTTCATAGCCTCATGGCGTATCAGTCGTCGCGACTGGAGGTAGAAGACGCCTAACGACAGCACGAAGACCGGTATGGCGAGAATCATGATGTCCATACTGAGTCGTTTGGAAAGGTTACTGTTCATCTTGCTCATGACTATACTCCTCCTTTCCTTTCTTAAATTCCTTCTCTGCTTCAACAGCTTCGACGTTCAGTGCTTTGATAATGTTGTTCAGCAGGTCTATCATGATGTCTGACTGCTGTTTGATGACATCCACCTCGTGGTCGGCTTCCTGCTCTTTCATGGTTTCGTAGTTGTTGACCAGCTTCATTACGCTGCGTTCTATCTGATCAGCAGGATTCGTCATCTGTGTGGTCATATAGTGCAGGAACGTTGCCTTCATGTGGTCTGCTCCGTGAGCCTGACTGTAAGCTTTGTTCAGTTCGGTGTTGCGCTGTTTCAGTCGTCGGGTCAGTGTCTCCATTTCTTTTGACTTGGCAGCCAGTGAGTGCTGCATCTTCAGGAAGTTGTCCTGCAGTTTTCCTATCTCAGAGTTATCTTGAGCGTTAGGCAGTTTTTCGTTGTAGTCTCCTTCGGCAATGCGCTGTGCCGAGCGTGTCATCATACGCAAAGGTCTCAGCTGTCGGCGTATCAGAGCGCGACAGAGCATGAAGAACAACAGCATGCTGAGTAGGGTGATGACCAGCACCAAGTAGAACAGTTGGTCGTAGCTGCCCATGACGTCTTTTTCTAAATAGACGATACCAGCGCTCCATCCCAGTTTTTCCATGGGTTGTCCGCAACTTGTCTCGCGATTGAAGGGTTGGAAGAAGACGTACCATTTCTTGCCGTTCAGCGTAAATGGTGCAGACCCTCTTTTGCCGGACATCATGGCACTGGCGGCTTCACGCACCGACTCATCAACGCCTTTTTCATTCTGGTGGTACACCGTCTGCTTATCCAACTTGTCTTTGTCGGGATGAACGATGTATGAGCCCTTGTCGTTCAGCAGTACGCTATAGCCGTGTGCTGTCATTTTGGCGTTATGAATAATCTCGGTGAGCAGTCCCAGTGCGAGGTCAGTGGCGACGACACCCACACACTCGCCTTTATCGAAGATAGGCAGACAGAAGGTGATGAGCGCCTCGTCCTCAGCGTCTTCGTTCTTCAGCGGTCCTACCCAACAGCTTTTTTGCTTAGCCATAGGTTCCAGATACCATGTCTGCTCGGTATAGGGACGATTGGCATAGGAGTCCAGCATTTCCGTCTCGTCACGGTTGTTTCCGCTGCCACCTTTTCTGTGAGCATACGCCATATACAAGTCATGGCCTTGGTAGTAACCGGGTCGGAACACGATGGCACAGCCTACGACATGCGGATTGGCTCTGACAATCTCGCGGCTGTAGATCTTCATGCGCTCTGGGTCGTCAATATGTCCCTGCAGGTCAGTGAAAATGTTGTAGGTGGACTGTTCAACACTCATCAGCACGTTGTCGATGTTCATGACAGTTGCTTCCAGCGTCTGTTCCACATCGCGGTTGGCTTCCTTCTTCATGGCACCACGCGAGAAGAATAGCAGTACCGTCAGCGAGAGGAACAGCAGCATCACCGTCTCCAAGACTATCGATACGTTCAGTCTCAGCGACGTGTTGGGCAGGTATATTTTAGACAGTCTTGTCATCTCTTATGCGTCGGCATACCAGCCATACGACCGTTAATCCAATAATACTTGTTATCGCTAAGAACACCACCAAGCCTGCCATCGACAGGTGCAGGTTCTGCTTAGGCACCACAATAGCTATCGACCAATCGACACGCTCTATCGGTCCGTAATAGATCATTGACGGCACACCGTTAATCATGATTTCTGCCGATCCAGCGTTCTTCTTGGCAAAGTCATCCAACAGTTCGTCGTCAGTAATCGTTATCACTCTTCCGTCAGGACCAGCAATTCGGCTGCCGTCTTTATGGATAACGATGGTGTAGAAGTCGCCAAGATGTTGCATGTAGTATTTATTCAGCAGCTGGTTGCTTTTCAACTCGCTGTCGATGCGTGTCAGCTCCTTTGATATCCACTCGAAGGTCATGTCGGCACCGCACACACAAGTCAGCGAACCTTTGTCGTTATAGATGGGTTTTACAAATGTGGTGTAGTGCCCGCTGATGTTTGTTCCATCGTAATAGTAGTAAGGCTCTGACCAGAAACACTTCTTCTCCTTCTTGGCACGGACGTACCAGTCGGACTTGTGGTAGTTGTGACGCACAGACCCCACCTGGCGCACTTCAAACTCCTCGTTATCAATATGGTGAACATACGGCTCGTACCACTGTCCCTTCTCTGGGAAGTATTTGGGTTCGAAGGCGGCGAAGTATCCACGCACCTCAGGGTTCAGGCTCGTCTTGCTCTCCAAGGCTGCCACCACGGTTTCTGGTGTTTCCATGTGTTTCTCGACCTCGTCAAACACGTTCATGGCATTCATCTCCATGCCCTTGATGGTTTTAGCAAGTCGTTCTGCAGCGATGTTCATCAATCCGGCATAGCGTGCATTGTAACCCATCATCGCCATTTGGTAGCAAGTCTGATAAGCGATGCCGCTGATAACCAGCAGTACCGCCAGTGTGGTCAGCAATATCTTTATTCTTATACCCTTTGCTGATGTGCGAGAAGAGTTTTTCATTACACTAGTTTTAGATAGTTGATGTTTTTAGTTATGCAAAGGTACTCATTTTAAATGAGAAATGAGGAATGAGGAATGAGAAATGCCCTGCACTTAGTATTATTTAACATTAAAAGGATTCATGCTATTTTAGATACTCCTGGAAAAACGCTGCCAGACGGTCCCAGGGAATCATGTTCTTGGGTTGACCCTGACCAGCCTTTTCTTCGTAGCCGCCATCATAGAGGTCGCAGTGTGAGGCATCGGGAATGATGAGCAACTGCTTGTTCTCGGGATTGGGATTTGGCTCACCAACAAACTTGTAACCCTCAGCTTTGCCATCCACCATATAGTGATAAGCAGCCTCACCAAAGTAGCGTGAGTGGGCGTCAGCACCGTGCATCACGAGGACGGCAGAGCGGATTTCGTTGATGTAGTAGAGGAAACGGCTGTTAGCGTAGGCCTGCGTGCCGATGACGCGCCAGCCGTCGTTTGAGTTGCCAGAGCGTTTGTGGTAGCCGCGTGGCGTCTTGTAGTAGTCGTAGTAGTCGTGAACGAAGTTAGGCGCCTGGGGAGGCACTGTGTCCAGCACGCCACCAGCCATTGCGTTGGGGTCTTCCAGTCGTTGCTTGGAGAGGTTCTCACGGTTTCTGTGGCGCCACTGTTCGTTGTCGAAAGCGTCGTTGTAGTCGTTGCCGCTGACACGTGTCATGTCGTACATCGTAGAAGCTACGGTAGCCTTGATGCGGGTGTCGGCAGCGGCAGCATTGAGGGCGATGCCTCCCCAGCCGCAGATGCCGATAATTCCAATTCTCTCAGCATCCACATTCTCTTGCTTCGACAGGAAATCGACAGCAGCCATGAAGTCCTCGGTATTGATGTCGGGCGATGCCGTACGACGGGGCTCACCGCTGCTCTCACCCGTATAGGAAGGGTCGAAAGCCAGTGCCACGAAACCGCGCTCTGCCATCTTCATGGCATAGAGTCCACTGCACTGCTCCTTCACGGCACCAAAGGGACCACTGACGGCGATAGCAGGCAATTTTTCACTTTTCCCTTTTCCCTTTTCACTCGCCGCAGGCGTATAAAGGTCTGCTGCCAGCGTCAGTCCATACTGTGTCTTAAACGTCACCTTCTTGTGATTTACCTTCTTGCTCAGCGGAAACACCTTGTCCCACTCCTGAGTCAATGTCAGTTCCTGTTCCATGTTGTTGTCAGTAGTTTGTTTGTTACTGTTTGTGCAACCTGCCAGCATTCCGCCCAGCAGCATCGCGGCTAATAATACTTTCATATAATACGATAATTAAGAAAATTCAATAATTGCACTCACATCTTCTCCTATTGAAAGGGAAACTATAATCACGTTATCATTCTTGTAGATGGTAGGAACTAGCATCTCACCGAGTTTGGCAGCCACTCGGTACTCTACCCTCAAACCGCTTACAACGTAATCCTCCGGCAACAGTTCCATCGCCATGCGGACATAGTTGGCATTGTTCACGTGCTTGTTGTAGTCGATGTCGGCACGGAGTACTCTGATAGGCTCCAACACCTCACCATCGCTTTTGGGCAGGATGATGCGTCGGTCCTTATAGTTCATCTCCAACTGGGGTTCCAGTGTCATGGACTGAATGGTTGCATCATTCACGCGTTTCAGTTTTCCTGCCACCTTGTCAACGAATGCTCCCATGCTCCATGTCTTGTAGCAGGGATTGCCCTGTGAATCGTAGATGAACGTGTTACGGAATCCGAACATGGGTTTCATGCCATAGACGGAGGTCGTCACCTTCAGTTCCTCTTTGTATTCAGGTACTCGGATAATTTCAACCTGCCGGGTTGCCAACAGCTGAGCCATGTTCTGCTCCGTAAAGTACTGTTTTACGCTAGGCTCTGAATCAATCCACATTTCGGAGCAGTCCTGCATCATCTGGAGGGCAGAGTAGAGCTTCAGCCGTCCCTCGCTGTCACAGGCACTTGTCGTTACCTTATAATTCAAACTGTACATGATTATTTCTTCTTTGTTTTAGTTTGTTATTCCTTGGCCTTTGCCACCAGTCGCTTGCCCAGTTCGTAGGCTTTTTCGAGGTCGATGGGGAATTGTGTGTCGCGTACCTCGGCCTTGTGAGCCTCGCTGAACGTGGCGGCATCGTAGCGGTCGTAGTTCGAGAACTGATAAGTGTCATAGCTGCATAATATCTCTGTAGGACCGAACACAGCGAGTTGCTTGGCAGAGGTGTCCATGAGGATAGGGTAGTTCATCTGACGGTACACCTCTTCGTTGGGACAGTTCATCGTATAGATCGTAGCCGAACAGATGCGCTTTAGCACGACGGGTTTGGAGTAGTCGGAATAGTTGACGGCAGGAAACTCCATTCGTTCCATGAAGGCACGAAGGGCTGCTGAGGGATAGCCGCAATAGTTGGGCGAACCGCACACCAGTACGTCGGCCTCCACAGCCTTCTGGAGTATGGGCTGCAGGTCGTCCTTGAAAGAGCAGACACCCTTCTTGCCTCCCTTCAGTTTGCAGGCGAAACACGACATGCAACCTTTGTAGTTCAGGTTGCGGTCGTAGAGGTTCACCAGTTCCACCTCAGCACCAGCCTCTCTGGCACCATCCATGGCACGCTTCAGCAGCTGTGCCGTGTTGCCGTTCTTACGCGGACTTCCGTTGATAAATAATGCTTTCATAATTTTGTGGTTTTAGAATTATATCTTCTTCGTTTTCGTATATTTAACCTTCGGTTGAATATGCTCACGCTCGGCAGAATCCAAACGAGTTTGTTTCTGCTCTCGCTTACTCGCATATTTAATCTTTACAATCTCAAAAGAGTTTCGGGTCAGTTCCTTTAGCAGGTCAT
>JAEEGH010002762.1_pt1 | contig 46933 bp, 50 predicted proteins | sample 9134181 | NCBI WGS metagenome assembly JAEEGH01 (sample SAMN16246544, study PRJNA631951) | gut metagenome | biome: gut microbiome; feature: rumen; material: DP-attached | host: Bos | place: Iran: Karaj | collected 2018-10
CCGTTTTCCGCATAGAGCCACGCCCCGTTGAAGCCGTCCTTTTCATTCAGCTCACGGACCAGATTTTGCATCATTGTATGCTTATCCATTCGTGTATTTCTCCTTTATTCTTTCGCGTTTTTGTAAATCTCGCAGGCGATGTCGTTCATCGCTTCGTCGGCTGCTTCCGTGACGTTGTTGTACATGATGGCAACGCAGATATCTTTCTTACGGGAAAAGACCCAGCTGGTCAGAAAGCCCCAGTTTTCTCCTGTGTGACCGGCAACGCTGTCTTTGCGGGCTTCCGATTCCCAAACGTCGAGGCAGAGGCCGTAGTCATCCATGACAGGAGTCATCATGCGCCGCGCGGTCTTCTTTTTGAGGAGGCCGCCTTTGCGGTAGCTCTCGGAAAGCGCAAGGCCGATCTTGACAAGCTCAGTGGGCGTCGTCCACAGGCCCGCAGCAGCGTGCTCGGGATAGTAGTGATACCCGTGCGCTGGATCCTCCTTCTGCGCCAGTCTGAAACCGAACGCGGCGTTGGCGGTGAGGTCTTCGTCAAGCGGCTGGAAAAATCCGGTGCGTTTCAGCCCCAGAGGTTCTGCGACCTCCTTTTGGAAGGCTTCCCTCAGAGTGACTCCCGTGATCCTTGTGAACGCCAGTTCGGCCAAAGTGATACCGCCGCCGGAATACCTGAACTGTTTGCCGTAAGGTCTGATCCTGCGCAGCTTCGGTGTGTTGCCCTTGCCGTTCAGCACGTCCTCGAGCGAGAGCGGATCGTGATCCGCCCGGTAGCCCGGGAAGCCGTGCAGGTTGAAGCCCGCTGTGTGGGAAAGCAGCGCGGCAAAGGTCATCGGGCCCTTTTTGACAAATTCCGGTATGATGCCGGAGATATCAGCATCAAGGTCAATGATCCCCTTGTCAACATACCGCAGGAGGGTCAGCGCGAACATGGGCTTCGATACAGAGCCTGCCTGGAACAGCATATCCGGGTTCACCGGGAAGTCCTCGCCGTATCTGCCGCTGCCGGAGCAGTAGGTGCTGAAATCGCCGTCGGCGTCGCCGACAGCGATGCTCACGCCGTAACCCTTTTTGCCCTTTATGCGCATGGCGCGATCCACATCGACGCCGTAATACTCCTTGATCTTCTTTTTCGGGCCCTTGAGCATCTGCATCAGCACAGCCTCGCCATCCGATATGACGCCGATCTCGCGAAAGCCCGCCTTGTGATAGATATGCAGGCCCAACTCGTTCTCCGGTTCGGTGGAAAGATAGAGCCTGTCTGCGCCGTTTTCCTTGAAATAGCGGATGATCTCGGCGAGCGCCGCCTGTCCGTAACCCTTGCCCTGCTCGTTCTTGTCGATCATGAAGCGCCAGAGCCAGTAGCGGTCGTCCTCGTCCTCTTCTTCAGGATTGAATGCGAACATGCAGAAGCCCACCAGCTTCTCATCTGCATAGATGGCAAAGGGCCGGGCCACGCCGGGCTGCTCCGCGTTGGCCTCGTCCGCCTGCCGCAGAGAGGTTTTGTTGCTGGCCACGAAGGGCTGATCCTCCCGCACGGAGAGGGCCAGAACGGCCTCGCGGTTGGACTCGTCAATGGGTCTCAATGTGATAGTCATGGTTCATTTCCTCCAATTATCAAAGCATTGTCAAAGATGTCGGTTCAAAATGGGCATAAAAAACCCGCAGCGAAGCAGCTCCCGTCGTGGCTGCATCCTGCGGTTCCCACTATCCGAAAGTTACTCAAAAACGGCGCACTAACCCAGAGGGGGGCCTCCCCCTCGCCATGCGATGCGCCCTTATTCACTTAGCCGATGGTATTGTTGTTGATCACGGGTCTGCACTCCGATCTAAAAATTACAATAGTATTATACACGATCATAGTAAAAAAGCAATAGATAAACCGCAATTTACCGCAATGATCCGATGCTGATTGCCTCCAGCCAAGCGTCGGTTTCAGCCCGGCTATGAAAGACAAGGGCCCGCTTTTCCGGGTATTGCTCCAGCAGAGACAGCAATTTGGGTCGATTGTCCTGTCGGTAACTGTAGACGAGATCCACCAGCTCCTGCTCCAGTCTCCGCTCCACCCAAGGGATGTCCGAGCGTTTCTGTCCCACCCGCTGACGGAGTCCCGCCATACAGGTTTCCTCATCGTAGTCCAAAAAGATCAGCGTATGACAGGCCCGAAGCCGAACTTCATAGGTTCGGCTGTAGTCGCCCTCGATGATCCAGCGCTCTCCCGCCGTCAGCTCCGTCAGGATTCTGTCGAAGTCCTCACGGGGGATGTGACTCTCGTCCGGCCGCCACCAGATCATATCCAGGTGGAACAGGGGCAGTCCCGTGCAATCCGCCAGCTTGCGGGACAGCGTGCTCTTTCCGCTGCCGCAGCAGCCGGTGATCATAATCTTGGTTCCGATGCTTTCTGTCTCCATCGCTATTTGCCCCCCTCGTCCTCGCACCGTCAAAGCCCGATTTGTCGAGATGATTATACTCTGTTTGCCCCCGCTGTACAACAAGAAAACCTCTCTTGTCCTTTTGGCAGAATTAGAGCTTTCTTGGATGTAAAAGCTTTAAACAAAAGTTGCCGTTTCTCTGCACATAATCAAAACCCAGCACAGCGGAAGGCCGAAGTTGTAAACGAGGCATGAAGTGCCCGTGCGGTTTTGATTTTGAGAGGAGGAGCGACGGAGTGAATGAGAGGCGGCGTTTGCTTTGAAAAAGAAAACGCCGTCGCGAACGATACGAAGTCCGCGACGACGTGGCACGCTGTAAGGGATTCGAACCCCTGCGAAGTTCGCCGCCATGCGGCTTGCTTCGCAACTTGATCCGCTTCGCTCAAAAAACGCTTTGCGTTTTGAGGTCAGGGGTCCGAATCGGCTGCACATATGCAGAAAACGGAGCGCCCAAATGGGTGCTCCGTTTTCTGGCACGCTGTAAGGGATTCGAACCCCTGACCTTCTGGTCCGTAGCCAGACGCTCTATCCAGCTGAGCTAACAGCGCATTTTTAAGCGCTCAAGTATAATAGCACAGGCTTTTTAAAAAAGCAAGTCTTTTTTTCACTTTTTTTGTTCCGGGCAAAAAAACGCTCCCTGGGGCCGCCCGGAATCATTCCGGAAGATTTCCCGGATATTTGTTGATATTTTCCAAATTCTTTTGTATAATAGCATTTGCGTGAGCGCGCGGCCGGGATCCGGATCGCTGCGCCGCGGCGTTTCGCCATCCTAAACTCGTCATTTCTGCGCCGGCTTCGGCGCTGGGCGTACGCCCGGAAAGGGGAAATGCTATGAGCGGCATTTGCGTCAGAAACGAAATCGGCAGCTTGAAGAAGGTGCTGCTGCACCGGCCGGGAAAGGAGCTGCTGAACCTGACTCCGGAGCGGCTTGGGGAGCTGCTGTTTGACGATATCCCCTTCCTGCGGGTGGCCCAGGCCGAGCACGACGCCTTTGCGGAGACCCTGCGGCAAAACGGGGTGGAAGTGGTATACCTGGAGGATCTGATGACCCAGGTGCTGGAGCTGCGCCCCGAGCTCACCGACCGCTTCCTGCACCACTGGCTCCAGGAGGGCGGCATCCGCACCCAGCGCTGGCAGGATCGGCTGACGGACTACCTGCGCAGCCGCTTCAGCGGCAAGGCCCTGGTGGAGAAGACCATGGAGGGCATCACCCTGGCCGAGATGGGCAACGTGAAGGCCTACTCCCTGCAGGACATGATCGCCCCGCCGGACGACCTGATCGTAGACCCCATGCCCAACCTGTACTTCACCCGGGATCCCTTCGCCTCCGTGGGCACGGGCATCCTGCTGCACCACATGTACTATCCCACCCGCCGGCGGGAGACCCTCTACGCGGACTACATCTTCCGCTATCACCCGGACTTCGCCGGGCAGGTGTCCCGCTACTACGACCGGGACTATCACGCCAGCATCGAGGGCGGCGACGTGCTGAACCTGAGCGCCGAGACCCTGGCCATCGGCATTTCCCAGCGCACCAGCCCTGACGGCATCGAGGCCGCGGCCCGCAATCTCTTCCGGGATCCGGAGGCGCAGGTGCGGCGGGTGCTGGCCTTCGACATCCCCCGCTGCCGGGCCTTCATGCACCTGGACACGGTCTTCACCCAGATCGACCGGGACAAGTTCACCATCCACCCGGCCATCCTGGGGCCCCTCACGGTGTATGAGCTGACGCCCGGCCCGGCGGACAAGGGCGGGCTCTGCATCCGGCAGATCGACACGGAGCTGTCCCGCATCCTGGCCCAGACCCTGGGCGTGGAGAAGGTGGAGCTGATCCCCTGCGGCGGCGGCGACATGATCGCGGCGGCACGGGAGCAGTGGAACGACGGCTCCAACACCCTGTGCATCGCGCCGGGGAAGATCGTGGTCTACGAGCGCAACGACGTGAGCAACCGGATCCTGCGGGACAAGGGTCTGGAGGTGCTGGAGATTCCCTCGGCGGAGCTGAGCCGCGGCCGCGGCGGCCCCCGCTGCATGTCCATGCCCCTGGTCAGAGACGAGCTCTGATTGAGTTTTGAGTATACAGTTTTGAGTTTTGAGCTCGCGTTCTTTCGCGTCTCCCGTCTCCTCAAAACTCAAATCTCAAAACTCAAAACTCAAAACTATCCATGCGTTTCCAAAACTTTACCATAAAACCAAAAAATCACAAAAACGGAGGACTACTATCATGGGCGTCAACATCAGAGGACGGAGCTTCCTCACCCTTCTGGACTACACCCCCCACGAAATCAACTACCTGATCGACCTGGCCGCCGAGTTCAAGCGTCTCAAGGCCGCCGGCGTGGAGCACAAATGGCTGACCGACAAGCAGGTCGTGCTGCTGTTCGAGAAGACCTCCACCCGCACCCGCTGCGCCTTCGAGGTGGGCGCCCGCGACCTGGGCATGGGCGTGACCTTCCTGGATCCCGGTTCCAGCCAGATGGGCAAAAAGGAATCCCTGGCCGACACCGCCAAGGTGCTGGGCCGCATGTTCGACGGCATCGAGTACCGCGGCTTCAAGCAGAGCGTGGTGGAGGATCTGGCCAAGTACTCCGGCGTGCCCGTGTGGAACGGCCTGACCGACGATTTCCATCCCACCCAGATGCTGGCCGACATGCTCACCGTCCGGGAGGAGTTCGGCCATGATCTCCGCGGCCGCAAGCTGACCTTCTTCGGCGACGCCCGCAACAACGTGGCAAACTCCCTCATGGTGGTCTGCGCCAAGCTGGGCATGCACTACTGCGCCTGCGGCCCCAAGGAGCTGATGCCCAAGGATGAGCTCATCGCCAAGTGCCGGGCCGTGGCCGCCGAGACCGGCGCCGTCCTGGAGTTCACCGACGATCCCGCCCAGGGCGCCAAGGACTGCGACGTGCTGTACACCGACATCTGGGTCTCCATGGGCGAGCCCGCGGAGCTCTGGGCCAAGCGCATCGAGCTGCTGCTGCCCTTCCAGATCAACAAGGAGCTGATGGCCAAGGCCAAGCCCACCGCCATTTTCATGCACTGCCTGCCCGCCTTCCATGACCGGGAGACCACCGTGGGCGAGGACATCTATCAGAAGTTCGGTCTGGAGGCCATGGAGGTCACCGACGACGTGTTCCTGGGCAAGCAGGCCCGCCAGTTCGACGAGGCCGAGAACCGGATGCACACCATCAAGGCGGTCATGTACGCCACCCTGAAGTAACATGGCGGAACGGATCGTGGTGGCCCTGGGCGGCAACGCCCTGGGCAAAACCCCCGGCGAACAGCTCCGTCTCGTGAAGGAGACCGCCCGGCCCCTGGCCGATCTGGTGGAGAAGGGCTATGAGCTGGTCATCGGCCACGGCAACGGCCCCCAGGTGGGCATGATCAACCTGGCCATGGAGTACTCCGCCAACAAGGGCGGCGGCACCCCCTTCATGCCCTTCCCCGAGTGCGGGGCCATGACCCAGGGCTACATCGGCTACCATCTGCAGCAGGCGCTGCAGGACGAGCTGCGCCGCCGCTGCATCCACAAGCCCGTGGTCACCCTGGTGACCCAGGTGGTGGTGGATGAAAACGACCCGGGCTTCCGGCATCCCACCAAGCCCGTGGGCAGCTTCTACACCCGGGAGGAGGCCGAGAAGATCGCCCTGGAAAAGGGCTTCACCTTCGTGGAGGACGCGGGCCGGGGCTACCGGCGTGTGGTGCCTTCCCCCATCCCCAAGCGGATCGTGGAGATCGATGTGGTGGAGAAGCTCGTGGAATCCGGCGTGATCGTCATCACGGTGGGAGGCGGCGGCATCCCCGTGGCGGAAACGGAGCGGGGACTCAAGGGCGTGGCCGCGGTGATCGACAAGGATCGCGCCTCCGCGCTGCTGGCCAAGGATCTGAACGCCGACCGGCTCATCATCCTCACCGCGGTGGATCGGGTCTGCGTGAACTTCGGCAAGCCGGATCAGCAGGCGCTCAGCGAGATGGATCTGGACGACTGCGAGCGCTACATCGCCCAGGGGCAGTTCGCCCCGGGCAGCATGCTGCCCAAGGTGGAGTCCTGCATGGATTTCGTCCGCGGCAACGAGAACGGGACGGCGCTCATCACCTCCCTGGCCAAAGCGGCGGAGGCCCTGGAGGGCAAGACCGGCACCGTCATCAAGGCATAAGCGGCCCGCCCATCATACGGACGCAAAGCAGACCGGGAGCTCTCCCGGTCTGTTTTCGCGCGTGAGGGGGGGCTCTCTCGGGCGGGACGGCTGTCCCCGATCCGGCCGCCGTGCCGGGCGGGGAGAAAGGCCGCGCCCCTGGGGGCTCCTCCGCCGGCTCCCGTCCGCCCGCAAAAACGCAGGGCCGAAAGCGCACGCTCCCTCTTCCCTTTTGTCGGCTTCTGTGATATACTATATTGGTTAAGTGACAGAAATCGGAGGAACCCCTATGAGTATTTTTGAACAGAAGCTTTTGTCTGCCCTGCGGCGGGCCGTGAAGGAGGTCTACGACCTGGAGCCCGAGGAAGGCCTGCTGCTGATCGAGACGCCCAAGGATCCCAAGCTGGGCGACTACGCCTCCAGCACCGCCATGAAGCTGGCCCGCACGCTGCGCCAGAACCCGCTGGTGATCGCGGAGGCTTTGGCGGAGCGGTTGCGCGTCCTGCTGCCCGAGGCGGAGAGCGTCACCGTGGCCCGGCCCGGCTTCCTGAATTTCCGGCTGAAGGGCGAGGCGCTCACCTCCCTCATCAATCTGGTGCTGGACGCCGGGGACGACTACGGCAAAAACAGCTCCGGCGCCGGGAAAAAGGCGCTGGTGGAGTGGGTCTCCGCCAACCCCACCGGGGATCTGCACTGCGGCCACGCCCGCAACGCCGCCTGGGGCGACAGCATTTGCCGTCTCATGGAGGCAAGCGGCTGGGAGGTGCTGCGGGAGTTCTACGTGAACGATGCCGGCAACCAGATCGTTATGCTGGGCAAGAGTCTGGAGGCCCGCTATTTCGAGCATTTCGGCCGGGATGATTACCCCCTGCCTGAGAACGGCTACCACGCCGAGGATGTGAAGCGGATCGCCGAGCAGATCGCCGCCGAGGACGGGGACAAGTGGCTGAACGCCGACCCCAAAGAGCGGCTGGAGCACTTCATGGCCTTCGGCAAGGCCCGGGAGCTGGAGAAGATCGACCGGGATCTGCGGCTCTATCGCGTGCGGATGGACTCCTGGATGCACGAGACCGCCTTCTACGAAAACGACATGGCCCCCATTCGCGCCGTGCTGGCGCGGATGGCCGAGCTGGGTCTGACCTATGAGCAGGACGGCGCCCTGTGGTTCCGCTCCTCCCAGTACGGGGACGAGAAGGATCGGGTGCTCCGCAAGAGCGACGGCACCCTGGCCTACCTGACCCCGGACATCGCCAACCACGTCCACAAGGTGGAGCGGGGCTATCCCTTCCTGGTGGATCTCTGGGGCGCGGATCACCACTCCTACGTGATCCGCATGCAGGCCGCCCTGACCGCCCTGGGCTATCCCAAGGGCACCCTGGCGGTGGATCTGATCCAGATGGTGCGCATGGTGGAGGACGGCAAGGAGGTCAAGATGTCCAAGCGCACCGGCAACGCCATCACCATCCGGGAGCTCTGCGAGGACATCGGCGTGGACGCGGCCCGCTGGTTCTTCGCCTCCAAGGACGTGTCGACCCACATGGATCTGGATCTGAAGCTGGCCCGCTCCCAGGACAACAACAACCCCGTCTATTACGCCCAGTACGCCCACTCCCGCATGTGCTCCCTCTTTTCCAACCCCAAAATGCCCGCCTTCCGCCGGGAGGAGAGCTACGGCCGGCTCACCGACGAGAAGGAGCTGCAGCTTCTGAAGCTGATCGGGGAATTCCCCGGGGTGGTGGGCGAGTGCGCCGCCCTGCGCAAGCCCAACAAGATGACCGACTACATCCTTTCGCTGGTGAAGGTCTATCACAGCTATTACAACGTGGCCCGGGTCTATAACCCGGAGGATCCGGAGCTGACCAATCAGCGGCTGGGTCTGGTGGCCGCAACTCGCATCACGCTGAAAAACGCGCTGGCCCTGGTGGGCGTCTCCGCCCCCGAGAGCATGTGAGACAAAGGAAGGGTCGAAGCCCCCTTCCTGACAAAAAGACAGTGAGGCAAAGCCTCACTGTCTTTTTGTTTTAAGCTCCCGGAAGGCCAGCACGAAGCTGATGCCCGTTGCGACGGCCAGCGCGGTTTCCAGCGTGCGCGAGCCGTAGACGCGGGCGTTGGCCAGATCCCGATGAACCGCGCAGCTCATGGTATAGTAGAGCGAGCCGCCCGGCACCAGGGGGATGATGGCCGGGATCACGAAAAGCGTGGCGGGCGTTTTGAGCGCCTTGGCCATGAGCTCGGAATAGGCCACGGAAAAGGCGGCGGCAAACAGCGGCGGCAGAAAGCTGCTTTCAAAGCACAGCTCGGCCAGCAGATAGACGCCCCAGCCCAGCAGCGCCCCCAGAGAAGCGGCAAACAGATAGCGCCGGCGCATCCCGAAGATCAGCGCGAAGCCGAGAGAGCCCACGAAAGCGCTGAGAAGCTGATAAACGATCTCTTTCATGTCCGTCCCTCCTCAAAACGCTCTTTCCACGATGGCCAGGGCGACCATGAAGCCGCCGGCCAGCGCGCCGGCCCAGATCAGGCTCTCCAGCAGGCGCAGGGAGCCGGAAATGGTGTTGCCCACCAGCATATTGCGCAGCGCGTTGGTCATTGCCAGGCCCGGGATCATCAGCATGATGTCGCCGATCATGATCTTGTCCATGTGCAGCGCCGGGATCAGGCCCGACACAAGCCCGATGGCGAGGCCCGCCAGCAGCGACACCAGCAGGTTGGAGGCCACGGTGTTCAGTTGGGTGCGGCCCAGGGCATACTGCAGCAGACAGATGCCCGCGCCGAAGACCGCCGCCGCCAGCCCGTCCCACAGGCTGCCCCCGAAGAACACGGCAAAGCCGCCGCCCCCCAGGACGCTGCCCCAGAACACCACCGAGAAGGGCTTGCGCCCGGCGGCGACCCGATCCAGCCGGGCGCGCAGCTCCTTGAGCTCCAGCGGTTCCCGGCAGCATTCCCGGCTGAGAGAATTGAGCTTCTCCATCCGGTAGAAATCGGTGCCGCCGGTGGAGGTGATGCGCCGGGTCTCCGTGACGGGCACCGTTTCGGGGAAATTGAGGGTGATGCTCAGCAGTGAGGGGATCGCGAACACGTCCGCCCGATTGGCCCCGTAGGCCTTTCCCACGCGGGTCAGGGTGTCCTCCACGCGGCTGATCTCCGCGCCGCAGTCCAGCAGCAGCTCGCCCATCTCCAGCATACAGTCCAGCAAATAGTGCTGTTCATAAATTGTCAGTTCCATTTCAGATCCTCCGGGGAGACGCCCCGTTTCTCCAGCATTCAGCGGAGGGAGTATAGCACAGTCCCGGGGGAATTACAAGGCGTTTCCCGGGAAAAACGCGAAAAGCCGCAGAGCGCGGAGCGGGGCTCTCCGGAGGGCGGCGACGGTCTTGGCGGGAGCAGAGCGGCTCAAGAAAGCGCATGACCGCAGCGCCCGAGAGGGTTTTGCTCTGCGAAGGCGCCTCCGCTTCGGCAAGGGGGGAGCGCCACAGCAAGCAGGCGGTTTCCGGCGGGGGTACATACTTTGCGGCCCTCATCCTTCATCGTGCCCGGTTTCCTTCGTTTCATCCTGCTGTCGATCCAGACGCAGGAAGGGCTCTTCGACCCGCCGATCCAGCAACGGGCCATAGAGGCGGGGGCGGCGGTAGGCGTTTCCGTGGACCTCCCGGGCGCGGTAGGCACGCAGCAGCTCCAGATCCAGCTCCGCCAGAAAGATCCCCGGGGCGCCGCCCGCCTCCAGGATCAGCATATCCCGCACGTTTTCCTCATCCGGCAGCCAGGCCACGCCGTCGAACAGGGTGGAATGGCCGTTGCAGTCCGGCTTCCCGGCAGGGTAGTTCACGGTCGCGACGGCGAGCATGTTCTCAAAAGCCCGTGCGCGAAGCTGGCACAGGCGGTTGATCTCCATGGGGCAGGCGTTGGGCGTCAGGATCAGCTCCGCGCCCTGGAGCATCAAGATCCGGGCGCTCTCGGGGAACTCCCGGTCGTAGCAGATCATCGCGCCCACCCGGACCGGCCCCTGTGCGGTCTCCAGCGTGACGGTACGAAAGGCGTCTCCCGGTGTAAGGAGGCGCTCTTCGCCAAAGTCGCAGGTGTGGACCTTGGCATAGCGCAGCACTTCCTTCCCGTGCCGGTCGAACAGGGTCAGCGTATTGCGCGGCGCAGGCTCAAAGCGCTCCAGATAGGTCAGGCCAATCGCCATATCCAGTTCCCGGGCCAGGCGGCCGAAACCGCGCACGAAGGCTCCATCGGGAGCGATGGCCAGGGTGTGCAGCGCGTCCGGATCCTCCGGAAGCTCATAGCCGCAGCTCCACATCTCCGGAAACAGCGCGATGTCCGCCCCGCCTGCCTTCGCCTCCCGGCAGGCTGCTGCGCCGATTTCGGCCTGCGTATCAATATCCGGCCCCGGCAACAGCTGCAGCAGAGCGATCCTCAGTCCCATGGTCAGACACTCCTTTCGTTTCGGATGAATGGTTTTTTGATTAGTATAACACAGGGATCCGGTTTTGTCACATTGCTCTCGTGTTGTGCGCGGACAATCGGCCGTTTTTGCAAACGCCCGGGAGTAGTGGAGAAACACAGGCGGAGCCCTGCGCAATCTTTGCCTTGAAACCCGCGCCTCGCCGTGGTAAAGTGTAGAAAAAGAGAGAGAGGAGGCGCGGCCATGACACGGGCACAGGAGCTGATCGCGCGCTACGGCCTTCAGCGGCATCCCGAGGGGGGCTGGTTTGCGGAGGATTACACCTGCCGCTGGGAGAAGGATGGCAGGCCCCTGGCTGGAAGCATCTTTTTCCTGCTGGATGGGGCGGAGCTGTCCCACTTCCATCAGATCGATTGTGACGAGCTCTGGTATTTTCACGAGGGCTGCGGCTTGAAGATCACCATGCTGCTGGACGGGAGGAAGTCGGAGCTGCTGCTGGGCCTGGGCCCGGGAGAACGGGCCTGTGTACTGCTGCCGGCGGGCTCTGTTTTCGCGGCTGAAAACCTGGACAAGACGGGCTGCACCTTCCTCTCCTGCGCCACCGCCCCGGCCTTCCGCTACGAGGGCTTCCGTCTGGTGTATCCCGGAGAACTGGAGGAGCTGATCCCGGAGGAAGCCCGGGCGCTGCGCTATCTGGCTATGGAGGAGGATGCGACATGAAGCAGGAAACGCTGGAACGCTTTGACATGAAGGCGCCGCCGGTACCTACCAAATGGTATCTGCGGCCCCTGACCCTGGTCCTCAGCCTGCCGGACGTGTGGAAGCACAGGGCAAAGATCACCCGCGTCGGTACCGAAGGCTTGAAGCCGCCCTACGTCATGCTCTGCAACCACAACGCCTTTCTGGACTTCAAGGTGGCGACCCGGACGATCTTCCCCCACAAGGCCAATTACGTGGTGGCCATCGACGGCTTTATCGGCCGGGAAAAGCTGCTGCGGGACGTGGGCTGCATCTGCAAGCGCAAATTCACCAACGACCTGACCCTGATCCGCCAGCTCAAGCAGGTCATCCGCAACGGCGACGTGGCCATGATCTATCCCGAGGCCCGCTATTCCCTCTGCGGCACCACGGCGGTGCTGCCCGCTTCCCTGGGCAAGCTCTGCAAGCTGCTGGGCGCCCCGGTGGCGACGCTCATCTGCCACGGGCACCACGTGAACTCCCCCTTCTGGAACCTGCACGACCGGGGCGTGAAGCCCACCGAGGCGGAATTCAAGCTGCTGTTCACGCCTGAGCAGCTCAAAGAGCTCAGCGCCGACGAGCTGAACGAAAAGCTGGTGGCCGCCTTTCAGTACGACGACTTCGCCTGGCAGAAGGAGCGGGGCATCCGCACCCCCTACAAGGGCAGGGCAGAAGGCCTGCACAAGGTGCTCTACCAGTGTCCCGCCTGCGGGAAGGAGTTTCAGATGGACTCCAAGGGAACGCAGCTCTTCTGCAAGGCCTGCGACAAGCGCTGGGAGATGAGCGAGCTGTCGGAACTCTCCGCCGTGGAGGGCGAAACGGAGTTTTCCCACATCCCGGACTGGTACGAGTGGGAGCGGGCCAACGTGCGCCGGGAAGTCGAGGCCGGGACCTATTCCTCCGGCGTGCTGCCCGTGAAGGTGGACAGCCTGCCCAACGCGAAGAAGTTCATCCGCCTGGGCGAGGGGACCCTGGTGCACGACATGGAGGGCTTCACCGTCCGGGGCGTCGATGCGGACGGGGACCCCTTCGAGATGGTCAAGCCCGTGCCCAGCCTCTACTCCTGCCACATTGAATACGAATACCTGGGCAAGTTCGGGGACTGCGTGGATCTGAACACCCTGGAGGACACCTGGTATATCTATCCCTACGACTGCGATTTTTCCGTGACCAAGATGGCCCTGGCCGCCGAGGAGCTGTACTACGCCCACCGCCGGGCCATCGGCCGTCCCTGCAAGCCGGGACTGGCGTGAAAACAGTTTTTAGTTTTTAGTTTTGAGGGGATTCCGGGGGCTTTCCCCCGGGTCGAAGGATGAAGGAACGATGCAGATCAAGCCATTGCTGGAAACCAACGTTTATACGCTCCGGGGGCGAGTGCTGATCGTGGGCGCCTGTCTGCCCCAGGTCTGGCCGGAGGCCTACGCCGCCCTGGCCGCGGAGGCGGATCAGGTCTATTCGCTCTGTCTGGAGGCGACCCACCTCAACATGGCCGTCACTAAGCTGACGGCGGTGCTGGGCACTGGGCAGGTGACGAGTCTGCGTTTCGCCACGGTGGACCGCTCCCCCCACTGCACGCAGATGCATTACATCCCCCACGAGATTGAGCGGGTGCTGCCGGAGCATGTGCCCATGGAGCGCTTTGTCTGCACGGCGGAGGGGGCGGCGCCTGTGTCGGATGCGGCGGTGGACTTGTCCAAATCCCTGGCGAGGCTGAGCCGGATGACGGAGGTGGACATATGACGAAAATATACGGGACCCTGGGCCCCGCCTGTCGGAGCGCGGAGACGCTGGAGAAAATGCTGCGTCTGGGCATGACCGGCGTACGGCTGAACCTGTCCCACATCACGCTGCCCCAGGCCGCCGATGAGCTGGCGGCCCTGCGCAAAGCGCAGGAAGCCGTCGGAGTCCGGGCGGAGCTGCTGATCGACATGCGGGGACCGGAGCTGCGCATCGGAGCGCTGGCCGCCCCGCTGCTGCTGAAAGACGGAGAAACCCTCCCCCTCGGTCTGCTGCCCCTGCCGCCGGAGGTGCGGGAAGCGCTGCGCACGGGGCAGGAACTGCTGCTGGATGACGGAAAGCTGCTGCTCACCGTGGTCCGGGGCGAGAAGGCCCATGTGAACCGGGGCGGCGTTCTGCAGAGCCGCAAGAGCGTGGCCCTGCCCGGCAAAGAGATCCGCCTGCCCACCCTCACCGGGGAGGATCTGCAGAATATCGCCCTGGCCGGAGAATACGGCGTCACCGGGTTGATGCAGCCCTTCGTCCGCTCCCGGGCGGATCTGGACGCGGTACGCGCCGCACTGACCGCCGCGGGCTGCGGCGGTGTGCGGATCCTGGCCAAGGTGGAGAGCCGGGAGGGCATAGAGAAGCTGCCGGAGCTTATCGATGGCTGCGACGAGATCGTCATTGCCCGGGGCGACCTGGGCAACGCCATGCCCCTCTGGGAGCTTCCCGCCGCCCAGAAGCGCATTGCCGCCCGCTGCCGGGAGGCCGGGCGGGACTTTATGGTGGTGACCCAGATGCTCTCCTCCATGGAGCAGGCCCCCGTGCCCACCCGGGCCGAGGTCAGCGATATCTTCAACGCTGTGCTGGACGGCGCAGCCTCGGTGATGGTCACCGGGGAGACCGCCGCGGGCAAGTACCCCGCGGAGGCCATGCGTTACCTGGTCAACACCGTCCGTCAGGCGGAGCGCTATCGGGACGAATATACGGAGGTGCTGAAATGAGCGAAAAAGACAAGCGCCACACCGGGGAGCTGTATTATCCCGGGGACGAGGAAATCATGGCCCGCCAGCTTCTGTGTATGGAACGCCTGTACGACTACAACGCGACCCGTCCCGCTCAAGGAGAAAAGCGGGCGGCGCTGCTGCGGGAGATGTTCGCGGAAATCGGCGAGGGCTGCGTTGTCGAGCCGCCCCTCCACGCCAATTTCGGCGGCGCTCACGTGCATTTCGGCAAATACGTCTATGCCAATTTCAACCTCACCCTGGTGGACGACACCCACATCTACGTGGGCGACTGCACCATGTTCAGCCCCAACGTCACCGTGGCCACGGCGGGGCATCCCGTCCTGCCCGCCCTGCGGGAGCGCGGGCTCCAGTTCAACATGCCCGTCACCATCGGCCGCAACTGCTGGATCGGCGCGGGGGCGGTGCTGCTGCCCGGCGTCACCCTGGGTGACAACGTGGTGGTGGGCGCGGGCAGCGTGGTCACCCACGACCTGCCCTCCAACGTGGTGGCGGTGGGCAACCCCTGCCGGGTGCTGCGCCCCGTGGGCGAGAAGGACCTGAAGACCTATTTCCGGGATCGGCAGATCCCGGCGGAGCTGCTGGCCTCCTGCGAGGCCGGAGAAGAATAAGGAGGATACGCAATGAGATGTCCCAAATGCGGCAAACAGGCCAAGGAAGGTCGGAAAACCTGCGCCCGCTGCGGCGCGCCGCTGCAGAAAAAGCGGCTGGACGGAAAATGGATCGCGCTCATTGCCGCTGCGGCGGTACTGCTGGGCCTGGCACTGTTTCTGCTGCTGCGGCCGTCGGGCGACGACACAGACAGTCAGCCCCTGCACCATGTGCAGATCACGGTGAAGGACTACGGCACCGTCACCCTGGAGCTGGACGCCTCCGCCGCCCCCATTACCGTGCAGAACTTCCTGGATCTGGCGAACAGCGGCTTCTATGACGGGCTGACCTTCCACCGGATCATGGACGGCTTCATGATCCAGGGCGGCGACCCCGACGGCAACGGCACCGGCGGCTCCGGCACGAACATCAAGGGCGAGTTCTCCGCCAACGGCTGGGACAACCCCATCTCCCACCGGAAGGGCGTCATCTCCATGGCCCGGGCCAAGCCCTATGACAGCGCCAGCAGTCAGTTCTTCATCTGCGTGGCGGACGCCACCTCTCTGGACGGCCAGTATGCCGCCTTCGGCCATGTGACGGAGGGCATGGAGATCGTGGAGCAGATCGCGAAGGACGCCCGCCCCATCGACAATAACGGCACCATCCCCGCCGATCAGCAGCCGGTGATCGAGAGCATCAAGGTGATCGACTGAAAGCAGGATGGAGCTCAATTTCGACCTGCTGGTGTCCGGCTGCAACACCCGCTGCCGGCATTGCTACGTCAAGGGCGGGCCGGGGAAGAACATGCCCGCGGAGGACGCCCTGCTGTGCATCGAGAAGCTGGACGCCGTCGCGGCGCGGCTTCCCTTTGCCGCAAGCTTTACCCTGGACAACGAGCCCATGAACCACCCGGAACTGCCGGCCATCCTTCGCGCCGCAGCGTCGACGCGGCAGATCCGGCACTACCACCACGGGATGACCACGGGCCTGGCCCTGCTGGCGCGGGAGGATCGGGACGCGGTGGTGGAGACCTACCTGGACTGCGGCTGGGAGGACTTCGGCGTCACCCTGCACGGCGGCCCCGCCCATCACGACGGGATCGTCCGTCGGCCCGGCGCGTTCCGGGGGGCGCTGGCAGCGGCCGAGTATCTGAAATCCCGGGGCGCGAAGCTGAATGTCTCTCTGATGCTCAACCGCTTCTTCCCGGAGGACGCGGAGGAGCTGGATCGGGTTTTGGCGGCGTTGGCGCCAGAGTTCATCTGGTTTGCCATCCCCAACTATACGCCCCACGCCAACATGGGGGACTTTGAGCCCTACCGGGCCGCCCTGCCGGAGCTGCGGGCCCTGGAGCCCTGGCTGCCCCGCTGGGGGCAGGACGTGGCGCTGGTGCAGAAGGCGTGGACGCATACGCCGGGCGCCGCCGCGGCGCGGCTGGCGGAGGGCCTGTCCCTCCGCGCGCTCTTCGGGCAGGAGCAGGAGGAGCTCTACTGCACAGTGCACCCGGACTGCCGGCTCTATCTGGGCAACACCGGGGCGGAGACTCGCTGTCTGGGCGACCTGCGCGCGCTGGATCCGGATCGGACGGCGGCGGAGCTGGCCCTGGCCTCCGGAAACCGGGATTACGGGGCCTTCTACGACCCGGAGCGCCTGCCGACGGAGGCGGCGCTGGCTGTAGCCCTGCGGCGTCTGCCCCCGGAGCTGCTCTACGCGGATCTGCCCAGCGTGCTCTACCGGGGCCTGGCGGAGCTGGGGATCCCCACAAGGCTCCTGTGAGAGCTTCCCGACGAAAAGGCAAAAGCGGCGTGACTTTGATCGGTCACGCCGCATTTGCTGCCTCATGCGACGAAGAGGATCAGCGCGGGGGCCAGGATGAGGGCGAAAAGATAGAGAAGCTCGTTGACGGTCTGCAGCGCGGTGCTGGTGGTGCAGGGCAGTTGTTCGTTCATTGGTTTTGCCTCCCGTTTTAATGTGATTCGACTCATTTTTAGCCTGCTTTCCGCAGAACATGACCGAATCTATTTTATACCAGCTCTTTTGCAGAAGTGAACATCACCTGTGCACACTGTTTTTACCCTTAAAAAGTGACCTTCACTTTTGCAATCAACCTTTGTTTACACACCCATCCTAGCAGCTTTGCTGTCCTATAAAACGGACTTTTAATCGCCCCGGACGCCGCTTTTCGCCTCCGGGCTTCCGAAAAATGGAAAAAACGAGACTATCCCTTGCGTGATGAAACGCTTTGTGATAAAATAAACAAATAAAGGTCACCGTGCGCAAAGGAGAGGATATTTTGAAGAATATCAAGATTTCCAATAACGTGATCCGCAGGCTGCCAAGATACCTGCGGCGGCTGGACGAGCTGCAGGCGGAGGGCGTGAGCCGCGTTTCTTCCACAGAGCTTGGCCGGCAGCTCGGTCTCACTCCCTCTCAGATTCGCCAGGATTTCAGTTGCTTCGGCGAATTCGGCCAGCAGGGCTACGGCTACCATGTTCCGACGCTGCGCGCGCAGGTGGCCTCTATCCTGGGCATGGATCGCAGCTTCCGCGCGGTGCTCATCGGCGTGGGCAATATCGGCCACGCGCTGATCGACAATTTCTGCTTCAGCGACTGGGGCTTTCAGTTGATCGCCGCGTTTGACGTGAAGCCGGAGATCATCGGCACTTGCTTCAACAAGGTGCCCGTTTACGCCATGGAGGAGCTGCCTCGTTTTCTGGATGAGAACCGTCCCGAAATCGCCGTGCTCACCGTGCCGAAGGACGCAGCGATCCCCGTTACGAAAATCCTCACCGAACACGGGGTGGAGGCGATCTGGAACTTCACCAATGTGGAGCTGACCGAGCCCAACAGCAGAGTTCTTGTGGAAAACGTCCACTTTTCCGACAGTCTCTTGGCGCTGAGCTACTACGTGGCGGAGCGAAACGACGAGAGAGCGGCCCGCGCCGCGCGGGAAGCCCGGAGGGAGAAGTAGGTTTTAGGTTTTGAGTTTTGAGGCTTTTGGGTTTTAGGTTTTTAGGTTTTAGTTATTCGTTTTCGTCCCCGTAGGGACGACCATCGGTCGTCCGCCCAATCCGGCCCGCACCCGTATCCCCGGACGGCAATGCCCGTCCCTACGGTGTCATTGCGAGGCCAGTGCGCACACTGGCCGTGGCAATCCGCATCCTTCATTCTTCATTCTTCAATCCTTCATCCACTCGGGGAGGGGCTTGCCCCTCCCGTTTCCGTTCCGGGGAGGGAGCTTTATGTCTGAACCTATCGCCGCCATTGCCACCGGGGCGCAGGTGGCCGCCATCGGCATCGTGCGCCTGTCGGGAGACGGCGTGATCGCGCTGGCCCAGCGCCTGTTCACGCCGGCCCACGGCCCCGCCCTGGGAGAGCGGGGGGATCGCAGCCTGGTCTACGGCAGCCTGCGCCGCCGGGACGGGAGTCTGCTGGATCTGTGCCTGGCCACCGTCAGCCACGCGCCCAACAGCTACACCGGGGAGGACACCGTGGAATTCCAGTGTCACGGCTCCCCCCTGCTGCTGCGGACGCTGCTGGAGGAGCTCTTTGCCCTGGGCGCCCGCCAGGCCGGGCCGGGGGAGTTCACCAAGCGGGCCTTCCTCAACGGCCGCCTGGGACTCTCAGAGGCGGAGGCCGTGGCCGACCTCATCGACGCGGAGAGCGACGAGGCCCTGCGCAACGCCGCCGGGCAGCTCTCCGGCGCCATCCACCGCCGGGCCGAGGCCATCTATGCCGCCCTGTCGGACATTAGCGCCCACTACCACGCGGTGCTGGACTACCCGGACGAGGACATCGAGGACTTCCGGCTTCGGGACTACCGGGCGACGCTGGAGCGAGCCCTGGGAGAGCTGGAGGCGCTGCTCCGCAGCTTCGAGCGGGGCCGGCTTCTGAACGCGGGCGTCCCCACGGCCATCGTGGGCCGGCCCAACGCGGGCAAGAGCTCCCTCTTAAACGCCCTGCTGGGCTACGAGCGGGCCATCGTCACCGCCGTGCCCGGCACCACCCGGGACACCATCGAGGAGCGGCTGCGCCTGGGCGGGCTGTGTCTGCGGCTCACGGACACCGCCGGCATCCGGGAGACGGAGGACGAGGTGGAGCGCCTGGGCGTCCAGCGCAGCCGGGCCGCCCTGGAGCAGGCGGAGCTGGTGATCGCCGTGGTGGACGGCAGCCGGGACTATAGCGATGAGGATCGGGAGATCCTGCGGGCCGCCGAGGAGGCGAAGCGGGGTCTGGTGGTGCTCAGCAAGCGGGATCTGAGCGCGGTGACGGAGCGGATCGACACGCCCCTGCCCGTGATCCCGGTGAGCAGCGTCACCGGAGAGGGGCTGGACGCGCTGGAGCGGGCCATCGAGGCCCTGTTCCCGCTTCCCGAGGCCCCGGCGGGGGAGATTCTGACCAACGCCCGCCAGCGGGACGCGGTGGCCCGGGCCTCAGAGGCGCTGCGCGCGGCGCTGGACGCGCTGGAGCAGGGCCTGACGCCGGATCTGGTGTTGACGGAGACCGAGGGGGCCATGGCCGCCCTGGGCGAGCTTACCGGCCGCAGCGTCCGCGAGGACGTGACGAACCGGATCTTCGCGCGCTTCTGCGTGGGGAAATAAGCGTGAACGGTGAAGAAATGACGCCGGTGGGGCGCATCACGATGCGCTCGCGGTCGCGGGAACTCTCTCCGTCGTCCGCCTCCCGTGAGATCGGCGTGGGACGTTCCTTCATTCCTTCATTCCTTCATTTCTTCACTCCTTCACCTCTTCCTGCGCTATCCCGTACATTTTTCTTGACAAGCCCGCGGCGCTGTGATAATATACTCGGGCGGCATGCAGAAGTACCCAAGAGGCCGAAGGGGCTCCCCTGCTAAGGGAGTAGGCGTGTATAAAGCGCGCGAGGGTTCAAATCCCTCCTTCTGCGCCAAGAACAACACCCCGTCCATCGGACGGGGTGTTGTTCTTGCCATTGGGGCTTGAAGCCTCGCGCCGCGCGAGGGAATTGCTGCTTTGCGCCGCCGGGGGCGGATGCGGCAAAGCAGCATTTTCCGCAGCCGCGCCGCTTTGCGGGCTGAGGCTTTATGCCGGGGTAAGCAAACGGCAATCGCGGCAAAGCAGACCAAATCCCTCCTTCTGCGCCATCAAAGAAACCTCTATTGTCTGCCGACGGCAAGCGAGGTTTTCTTGTTGTACAGCGGGGTCAAATATTGTATAATCATTTCAATAAATCGGCATTTTTGAGGGCAAAACAAATGAGATTGCTATTCGAAATGGATAAAAAGGATTACGCGCATTGTACGCGTACGTTTACGCGCAATTCTGCAAGAAGCATTATTATCAGAGACGGCAAGGTCGCCATGATCCACAGCCTGAAATATGATTACTACAAATTCCCCGGAGGAGGAATAGAAGCCGGAGAGACTCCTGTTGATGCCATGATTCGGGAGACGCAGGAAGAAGCAGGTCTGGTCGTTGCTCCGGAGTCGGTCAAGGAATATGGCTACGTGCATAGAGTTCAGAAAAGTGATACGGACCCCACGGAATGCTTTGTACAGGATAACTACTATTATCTCTGTACAGCAACGGATGTGATGGTATCTCAACACCTGGATGATTATGAGGCGCAGGAATCCTATAGGCTGGAGTATGTGGATCCTCTTGTCGCAATAAACAAGAATTACCAGGTAAAGAACAGCCCGTATAATCGGCTGATGTTTGAGAGAGAAGCGCGGGTGCTCGAAAGCCTGATTGCAGATGAAATGCTGAAATAAGCCACTCCCGTTTGTAGAACCGTTCAGCTTGTAGCTTTTACGCGGGCTTTCTGTGGTTTCGTTCCTTTTTGGGCGTTCCACCGCGTGAACTTGCGCTTCGCGCAGCTTGGAAAGCGAATAGTATTTCACTTCCCCACAGGGGAAAAAACGGCCAATATGCTCGGCGGGAAAGCCCGGTCAAAAATGTCCTCCGCGGTACCTTTTTGACAAGCTGACCACTCGCCTGGCAAATAGTTTTCCCGAAAAGAATAGCTGCGGGTCGAGTTCTTTCTCGATCCGCAGCTTTTTGCGTTTGTAGGCTCTGGGATTCTCGGGCCGCCGGGTCACCGGGGAGAGAGAGCCCCAGGTGTTCCGCCGTGCGGCATCCAGCCTCCGCTTTTCTTTCTTCGAGAGCTTTTCATAGGGGATGAACTTCTCCATAGCGCTCATTCCTTTCACAGTATAGGCTAAAGGGTCGCACCTTCATTTCTTCAATCCTTCACTCCCCAGGTAATCCCGCAGAATTTCCCTGTGGCTGCGCACCAGGGTCTCCGGCACGTCCTCCGGCTTGAACCAGCCCAGCTCCATGGATTCGGCGTCGTTGACCCGGGCCTCGCCCAGGGGCTCGTCGCAGGCGTAGGCCACGTTCACCACATACCACTCGTCCCCGTTGGGAGCGGAGCAGAGGGCGTCCGGCCCGGAGTAGACGCCGAGCAGCCGCAGCTTCCCCAGCTCCAGGCTCGTCTCCTCCCGCACCTCCCTGCGGGCGGTGTCCTCGGTAGATTCCCCCAGCTCCATAAGCCCGCCGGGGAAGGCCCAGCGGCCCGCCGGGTATACCCGCTTCTGCAGCAGCAGCTCGCCCCGGTCGTTGCGGATCACCACGCTGCTGCCGCAGAGGATCAGCCGCCGGTGCCCCACCAGGGCGCGTATATCTTCAACGTAGCCCATACGCGTTTCCTCAGCGAAAGCACTTGTGGGCAGGGTCGTAGGTGAAGCCCGCTTTCGCCAGCTTTTCCTCCAGCGCGGCCCGATCCTGCTCCAGATCCTCGCACAGGGCGTCCAGAGAATCATAGTCGTCCCGCAGCTTTTGGTTTACATAACTAAAAAGAATGCAGGGATCCTGGGGCAGCATAGGCGATTCCTCCTCCGATCGGGGGGCCTCCTGCGGAGGCGTCTCCCCGGTTTTCTTTTTCTTTCTCAGCAGGTGGCCCAGGCCAGTCAGGACGCCGCAGGCGAGAACGCAGAGATAGAAGGTCAGACCTCTGCTCAGCACCTCCAGGCGGAAGGCCTCCTCCAGGGCCATGAGGCCCGAAAACGCGTCCAGCATCAGGTAATCCGCCACGCCCATGGCGCCGGGCACCGGAACGCAGTTGTAGCCCAGCGTTACCAGGCACTGGGCGGTAAACAGGTGCCATGCCAAGTTGCCGCGCCCGCCCAGCGCCAAAAACAGAAATACGGGAACGGCGATCAGGGCAGCCCGCTGGAGCAGATTCCAGAGCAGCGCATGAAACATCACCCGGCCCTTGCCCTTCATGGTTTTGGCGCAGCTGTCAAAATCCGCCTCCATGACCTGCAGCCTTTCCAGCCGCAGCTCCAGACGGTGAATCAACTTGATCCGATGCAGGAAGCAGACCACTCGCCGCAGCAAGGTGAACACCCGCTCTCCCCTGCCCAACATAAAAAAATACAGCAGCGTAAGCCCCGCCAGCACCAGATAGCCAAGGCCGATGAGGATCTTGGAGACCAAGCGCAGCCCCAGAAACAGCCGAAACTCCGTGATCACCGCCAGGAGTCCCACTGCCATCAGCGCAACAAAGTATAAAATCAAGTTTGCCAACAGCGTCGCCGTAGCTGCGCCCGCAGGAATACCATCCTTGACCATAAAATAGGCGCTGGCAGGCTGGCCTCCGGTAGAGGACGGGGTAATACCGGAAAAATAGAGATCCGCCGTGCTGTAAAGCAGCCCATGTCGGAACGGCACCCGATACCCGATCCCCTCCAGGATGCAGCGGAGGGCCTCACCCTCTGCCACGACATACAGCATGGTGCAGCACAGCGCCAGAAACATCCACAGTTTTTTCGCGTTGCAGACACTGATCCAGAGCTGTCCCAGCGACAGGCTCTTGCTCTGCCCCAACACCGCCCAGATGGAAAGGGCGGCAAGAACCATGGAGAACAGCGCCCAGAATACTTTTTTCTTTCCGCTCATATCGCTTCAACCCGCTTGCTTCGTTCGGAAAATCCATGCTTTGTTATTATAGCAGAATATCGACCGCTTGGCGACAGTTTTTTTGGATTCTTCCGCAGTTTTCGAAGCAAGTCTCTTCTTCCGGAGGATACAGCGCATTTTGCTGTTGCAAGTCAGTGGAAAAGGGCTTATACTGTGCTGGACCTTCGCCTGGGCGCGGAGGAATCCTCCTGTGCGATGGGAGTCGGTCATGTCCACGATCCGTTCTTTTATCCGGCGGGAGCCGGTTTTGATCCTCGCCGCGCTGGCCGCGCTGGCGAGCTGTATCCCGGTGCCGCCGGACGGCGCCTATCTGAGCTATCTGGATCTGCGTACCCTGGCGCTGCTCTACGGGCTGATGGTGGTGGTCTCGGGGCTGCGGCAGGCGGGGCTGTTCTCGCACATGGCGCATCTGCTGTGCCAGCGCGCCGGGAACCTGCGCGCCCTGGGAACGCTGCTGGTGCTGCTGTGCTTTTTCTCCTCCATGCTCATCACCAACGACGTGGCGCTGCTGACCTTTGTTCCCCTGGCGGTGGTGGTGCTGGGCCTGGCCGGGCAGCAAAAGGCCCTGATCCGGGTGGTGGTGCTGCAGACCGTGGCCGCCAACCTGGGGAGCATGCTGACGCCGGTGGGAAACCCCCAGAACCTGTACCTCTACTCCCGCTATGACATGGGCATGGGGGAATTTCTGTCGGTCACCTCCCCGATCTGGGCCCTGTCTCTGGCCTTGATCCTGGGGCTCTGTCTGCTCCTGCCCGCAAAGAAGCTGGAGCTCTTTCTGGGCGAGGCGCCGGAGCTGCACCGTCGGGAGCTCTGGCTGTACCTGGCGCTGTTCGCGCTGTGCCTCTGCACCGTGCTGCGCGTCCTGCCCTGGTGGGCGATGCTGGCGGCGCTGGTCGCGGTGCTGCTGGTTTGGGATCGCAAGATGCTGCTGAAGGCGGATTTCATGCTGCTGCTGACCTTTGTGGCCTTCTTTGTATTCTCGGGGAATCTGGCCCGGGTGGAGGCCGTGGATCGGCTGCTCCGCTCCCTGCTGACGGGCCGGGAATACTGGACGGCCCTGCTGACCAGCCAGGTCATCAGCAACGTCCCCGCGGCGCTGCTGCTCTCGGGCTTCACGGATCAGGCCCGGGCGCTGCTGCTGGGCGTGAATATCGGCGGTCTCGGCACGCCCATCGCAAGCCTTGCCAGCCTCATCGCCATGAAGCTCTATTCCCATTCCGAGCACGCCCACACCGGCCGCTTCCTGCTGTCGTTCACGGCGGTAAATCTGGCGCTGCTGGCCCTGCTTTCCGCCGCCGCGCTGCTGCTCTGCCTCTGATACTAAACTCTAATAGAAATCAGACAATCTTTGCTGCCAGATTTGTGCCAAGCTTTGTTGACGGCCTTGCAAATAAATATCCATGATTCGCTGCGGCCGCCGCCTCGCCTGACACAAAGCTGTCTTGCAAATCTTTGTCTTCATCTTATTAGAGTTTAGTATGAGAGAGACGGCGCATCCCCCCGCAGGGGCGGCTGATAGCCGCCCCTGCGGCGTGAACAGAGGATTATGCGTACCTGCGCCGAGATTCTCCCGCAGGGCGCTTTTTTCTTGCCTTTTGCGCCGCACTTCGATATAATGGTGTTAATCATGACAGCAAAGGAGGAACTCTCCATGGCCTATTGCACCAAATGCGGCTTTCAGGCGCCCGCAGGCAGCGCCTTCTGCAATCGCTGCGGCGCCCGCATCGAGGCCGCGCCGGAAGCCCCCGCTCCCAAGTCCCCCAAAAAGCGTACCAGGCTGATCGTCGCCCTGGTGGCCGCGGCGCTGGTGGTGGGCGTCGGCCTGGGCCTCGTCTTCTCCGGCGCCTTCGGCCATCGCTCTTCCGCCGACGAGGAGAAGCCCGTCCCCCAGACCCCCGCCGGCACCTGGACCCTGGTCAGTTGTTCGGGCAACGGGAGGAAATATACGCCCGGGGATATCACCTTGATGCTGGGGGAAGGCGGGCACGGTCACGGAACATCTATCTCGAGAAGCGGAGAGGTGTCCGAGGATGAGTCGTCTCCAGCATACAGCAAAGCATACACCGAAGACTATGAAGACTATCCTGTGGCCTGGACGGACAGTGTGATCATGATCCCTTGCGTTTCTTACTCCTATACTCTGAACGGAGACACGCTGACGCTGTCTGCGAACGGAGACACGCTCCTTTTCCATCGCACCGGCGAGGCGCAGAAGAACGCTCCCCTCCCCTCCGGCGTGTACACGCTGACGCGTGCCGAGTGGGGAGGCCAGGATGAAACCGATTCTTACCGCTCCACGGTTCTCCAGGTTTTCGAGGGGAAGCTCGCCTCTCTCGACTATGGGAAATACCGTGTTCCCTTGACCTGGACGGAGTATTTCTTCATTGAATATGAAATCGAGAGCGACGAGGCTTATCTCTATGTCTACACATTCGACGGCAGCATCTTGACGCTGACCCGAAGGGGCCAAACATTGACCTTCGCTTTCCAAGGCGGCTGAGTTCCTTCATCCCGGCCATTCTTTCCGCTGCAAGCCAGTTTTCCCCAATTCAACAACAAGGAGGAAGCCTCCATGGCTACTTGTACCAAATGCGGCGCGGAGCTCTCCGCCGGCAACGCCTTCTGCACCCGCTGCGGCGCGCGCGTCGAATCCACACCGAGCACACCCGCTCCCGAGTCCCCCAAGAAGCGCACCTGGCTGATCGTCGCCCTGGTGGCCGCGGCGCTGGTGGTGGGCGTCGGCCTGGGCCTCGTTTTCTCCGGCGCCTTCGGCCATAGCTCTCCCGCTGCAGAGGAGGCGTCCGTCCTCCAGACGCCCGCCGGCACCTGGTCCCTGGTCAGCAGCTCCCGCGGAAATTATGATCCCGGAGAGATCACCCTGATGCTGGACGAAAACAGGGGCGGCTACTGCCTGTTTCCAGCCCATGCAGGCGGCACTGTGGATGGCGATTACCACGTCACATATAATCGTGTTCCTCTGATCTGGACGGATTCGACGATCCTGTTTATCGGAGAACTGTGCTCCTACAGCTTGAGCGGCGATACGCTGACGCTGAAAGTTGAAGATATCAGCTTCCTTTTCACCCGCAGCGGCGAGGTGGAGGAGCGCACCGCTCTCAAGCCCGGCCAATATACTCTGACCCACGCCGAGCGGGGAGGCAAGGACGTCACCGATCGATGGGCCGGCGCAGGCATCCAGATTTACGGCGACAGGATTGCTTCCCTCTATGAGACCGAGGATACCTATGTCTCGACCTGGGACGAGTATTTTTTCTTCGCATACAGCGAATGCTCCCGAGCTCAATACTTTTTCTACACCTTTGACGGAAACACACTGACGCTGGTTTCCGAGAGCTTAAGTCTGACCTTCTCCTTTTTCGGCTAGGGCTTCCGGCGCGCGCTCCTCTCCTTGCAAAACCCTGCCTGACGACAAAAGCCCCGGTGCGGCTGCTTTCAGCCGCCCCGGGGCTTTTCGATTTGTCCCTTTCCGGGTCAATATACCGTCTTGATCTCCTCCGGGCGCAGGCCGTAGGCCCTGCAGAAGTCCTCCAGATCCCGGTCGCTGCGGATCAGTTGGATCTCCCGAAGTCTGCCGGTGGCGCGCTCCCGCATGCAGGCGGTGCGCTCCCCGGTGCAGATGCTGCAGCGCAGCACCGGCTCGTAGTCCTCCGCCGGAAAACGGGGCGGCTCCGGCTTTGCCTTGTGAAACAGCTTCATGCCTTCTCCCCCTTCAATCTCCGCCGGAACGGACGGAAAAGCGCCGTTCCAGCATCCTGCAGGGCACACGACGGATATGCAGCTCCGTGATGCGGATGTGCCGCTGATCCTTCAGCCGCAGCAGCATCCTGCGAAGCTGTGTGCTCGAGCCCTGGGCCTCCATCTCCACCCTGCCGTCGGGAAGATTGTCCACCCAGCCGGTAACGCCCAGCTCCCGTGCCAGATAATAGGCCGTGTAGCGAAAGCCCACATGCTGCACCTGCCCGGAAAACAGGATTTTCCAGCGTTGTATGCCGTTCTCCATGGGCCTCCCGCCTCCTTTTTCAACCATGATCCTGCGGCGCGGCGGCATTTTTGCCGCGCGGCAAGGGCTTTCAGCCGAAGCGGGCCGGGATCAGGGGCTGCTCCCATCGAATCTCGCCCCCGCTCTCCGCCGCCAGCGCGTCCAGCGTCTCCCGCAGGCCCGCCAGCAGCGCCGCCTCCCGCTTTTTGGAGCGGCGGCCGGGGGCGTCATAGAGCTCCCGCTCGGCGTAGACGTCCCAACTGACGCGGAAGTCCTCCTCCGTCTCATGGGGGAAGAAGCTGAGGGAGGCGACGTAGCGCACCCGCCCCTCTCCGCTGCTCACCGTCAGGGCCGTCCGCGCCGCCCGGCGGGGCACGCCGTTCCCCGGGTGTTCTGCGGCAAAGTATTGCTCATACACGTTGAAATCCATGAGGCAGGCCTCCCTTTTCCGGTTCCGGGCCGAATCCTTCGATGATCATGATGGAGGAATCATCCGTAAGGACGTGCGGGCAGCGAGCGCCGTGGGGTCGCTGCAGCGCCTTGCTCAGGCCCAGGGATTCTCCGTGGGGTAGGGCAGGCTCTTGGGCTGATTGTAGCCGATGTCGTCCACGCCCAGGAACTTGAAGACCTCGAACAGCGCCTTGCCATAGTGGCCGAAGGCCACGGCGCCGTGGTGCGGAAAACGCTTCTGGATCAGCACGTGGCGGTAGAAGCGGCCCATCTCGTGGATGGCGAAGACGCCGATGCCGCCGAAGCTGGTGGTGGCCACGGGCAGCACCTCGCCCTGGGCGACGTAGGAGCGGAGCTTGCCCTCGCTGTCGCACTGGAGGCGGAAGAAGGTGATCTCGCCGGGGGCGATGTCGCCCTCCAGGGTGCCGCGGGTGAAGTCCGGCTCGCCGCCGTTCTCCAGCAGGCGGTTCTGGATGAGCTGGTACTTGACGGCCCGGTCGGCGCACATCTTGCAGCTCGGCGTGTTGCCGCAGTGGAAGCCCATGAAGGTGTCGGTCAGCGCGTAGTCGAACTTGCCCTTGATCTCCTTCTCCCACATCTGGGCGGGGACGGAGTTGTTGATGTCCAGCAGGGTCACCGCGTCGCCGGAGACGCAGGCGCCGATGTACTCGGACAGGGCGCCGTAGATGTCCACCTCGCAGCTCACGGGGATGCCCCGGGAGGCCAGGCGGGAGTTCACATAGCAGGGCTCAAAGCCGAACTGCTGGGGGAAGGCGGGCCAGCACTTGTCCGCAAAAGCCACATACTTCCGCGCGCCCTTGTGCGCCTCGGCCCAGTCCAGCAGCGTCAGCTCGAACTGCGCCATACGCTCCAGCAGGTCGGGGAAGTAGCGTCCCTCGCCCATCTCGGCGGCCATGTCGGCGCAGACCTCCGGGATGCGGGGATCGTTCGCGTGCTCCCTGTACGCAACCAGCAGATCCAGCTCGGAGTTCTCCTCCACCTCCACGCCCAGCTCGTACAGGCCCTTGATGGGCGCGTTGCAGGCGAAGAAGTCCTGGGGACGGGGGCCGAAGGTGATGATCTTGAGGTTCTTCACGCCGATGACCGCCCGGGCGACGGGATAGAAGTCCTTGATCATGCGGCCGATGTCCTCCGCGGTGCCCACGGGGTATTCGGGGATGTAGCCCGGCAGGTGCCGCATGCCCAGGTTGTAGGAGCAGTTGAGCATGCCGCAGTAGGCGTCGCCCCGGCCGTTGATGAGGTCGCCGTCGCCCTCGGCGGCGGCCGCGAACATGCAGGGGCCGTCAAAGTACTTGGCGATCAGGGTCTCCGGCGTCTCGGGGCCGAAGTTGCCGAGGAACACCACCAGGGCGTTGCAGCCCGCGGCCTTCACGTCCTCCACGGCCTTGAGCATGTCCTTCTCGTTCTCCACGGTGACGGGGCACTCATAGATATTGCCGCCGCAGGTCTTCACGATGGCGGCGCGGCGCGCCTCGGAAAGCGCGATGGGGAAGCAGTCGCGGGAGACGGCGATCAGGCCGAGCTTCACTTCGGGAATGTTGGTCATCATTTTACAGATCCTCCTTAATGTCGATATTCCGGCCCTTCAGGCCGATGTGGGCGCCGTTTTTCGCCTCGTTGGATTCGGGGTGGGCCAGGAGCCACTTGTTTCGGGCGGTCATCCAGGTGTCCTCCTCGTTCTTCGCCTCAAAGGCGGGCTTTTCGGTGTTGGTGCCCCGGGGCAGCGCCACCGCCACCCGGAAGCCGCAGTTGGGACAGGTGTGGCAGGGGGCGTAGTGCAGGGTGGTGGCATAGACCTCCACCGGCAGGCCCGCGGGCACCCGGAAGGCCTTGACCTTTTCGGTGTCCAGGACGCCGTCCTCGATCTCCTCCTGCCTTCCCAGCAGCAGGATGAAGTCGCGCCAGCCGATGTTCACCTCGCTGTCCCGGTGGTATTCCAGGCAGTTGAGTCTGGTGTTGTGCCCCCAGCACATGCCGAGCTGGATGGGCATGCCGCCGTAGGCCCGATCCCGCAGTTCTTCAAACACCGCGCAGGCCTCCAGACTCCCGATCCCGGCCAGATAGGCCGTGCCATTCTCGGGCAGCGGGATCTGTTCCATGGCGGAGAGCAGCTCCGCCGTGTCATAGCCCTCCAGCACCTTGCCGTAGGGCTTGAATTCCGGGTCTTTGACAGAATAGATGCGCATGGCTTTTCCCCCTTTACTGGATTTCCGGAAACAGTGTCTTCACCGCCGGATAGATTTTTCTGAACTTTCGGTACTGCTCCTCATAGCGGGCGGCGATCTCCGGCTCAGGCTCGGTGGTGGAGGCCAGCTCCACCAGCGCGTCCGCCGCGGCCTGCACGCTCTCAAACGCGCCGCAGCCCACCATGGCCAGCATGGCGCCGCCGTAGCCGGGGCCCTGCTCGGTCTTCACCATGTCCAGGGGGATGCCCAGGACGTTGGCGAAGATCCTGCGCCACAGGGGGGATTTGGCGCCGCCGCCGCAGATCCGGCTGCGGGGGATCTCCAGCCCCAGGGAGCGGGCCACCTCGAAGGAGTCCCGGATGGCGAAGGCCACGCCCTCCAGCACGGCCTGCACCAGATCCGCCCGGCTGCTGTCCATGGTCATGCCGATGAAGGTGCCCCGGGCGTTCACGTCGTTGATGGGGCTGCGCTCGCCCATGAGATAGGGCAGGAAGAAGACGTGGTTGCGGCCCAGCTTTTCCTCGTCGATGGCGGCCTGCTCGGCGGCGAAGTCCCCGGTGTGCAGGATATCCTCGCACAGCCACTTGTTGCAGCTGGCCGCGGAGAGCATGCAGGCCATCAGGTGCCAGCCCCCGTCGGCGTGGGCGAAGGCGTGCAGGGCGTTGTTGGGATCCACGCCGAAGCGCGTCGAGGAGATGAACAGCGTGCCGGAGGTGCCCAGAGAGAGGTTGCAGCCCCCCTCGCCCACCACGCCGGTGCCCACCGCCGCGGCGGCGTTGTCCCCGGCGCCGGCCACCACCCTGCAGTCCCGGGGCAGGCCCAGGGAGCCGGCCACGAAGCTCCGCACCGTGCCGATGACCTCATAGCTCTCGAACAGGCGGGGCATCTGCTCGATCCGGAGGGAGCAGAGCTCCAGCATCTCCTCCGACCAGCGCTTGTGCTCCACATCCAGCAGCAGCATGCCCGAGGCGTCGGAGTAGTCGCAGGCGTGCACGCCGGTGAGGCGGTAGTTGATATAGTCCTTGGGGAGCATGATCTTGCGGATGCGGGCGAAGTTTTCCGGCTCATGCCGGCGCATCCACAGGAGCTTGGGCGCCGTGAAGCCGGCGAAGGCGATGTTGGCGGTGAGCTTCGAGAGCTTCTCCCGCCCGACGACGCCGTTGAGGTACTCCACCTCCTCGCCGGTGCGCCCGTCGTTCCAGAGGATGGCGGGGCGGATCACCGCGTCGTTTTCGTCCAGGGCCACCAGGCCATGCATCTGTCCGCCGCAGCCGATGCCGGCGATCTGAGACTTGTCCGCCCCCTCGGTCAGCTCCAGGATGCCGTACTGCACGGCCTTCCACCAGTCCTCGGGCCGCTGCTCCGACCAGCCCGGACGGGGGAAGGACAGGGGGTATTCTTTCGTAACCGTTTTCAGGATCCGGCCCTCGCCGTCCACAAGCAGCAGCTTGACGGCGGAGGTGCCCAGATCGATGCCGATGGTAAGCATGGCTTTCCCTCCTTTTCCATCTTCTATTGTAACGCCCCGGGGGCGGAAAGGACAGCACAGTTCTGCTCGTCTGATTAGACAATTTTGACCTTTTTGGATTTTCGTCGTCTTGTCTGTTTTCCGGGTCAAAAACTGTGCAAACAGCACAAGCGGCCCGGTCTTTCACAAGGATTGCAGCAGGTTCAAGCTCTCCTCCCGGGTGTAGAAGCGCTCCAGCGAGTGCAGACTTCGCTGGGCTGGGATTGGATTTGTTTGCGGTCGCTCCCGGCGGTACTGCTCCGGCGTCATCCCGCAGCTCTTCCGGAAGCACTGGGAAAAGTAGCGGTAATCCGAAAAGCCGGCCTCCTCGCACACGTCGATCAGCCGCTTGCCCCCCTCGGCGATCAGGCGGCAGGCGCAGTGAAAGCGCATGGTGTTCACATAGTCCTGGAAGCTCTGGTTCAGGTTGCTTTTCAGGAACCGGGACAGGTAGCTCACCGAGCAGCCCTCGCTGCGGGCGAAGTCCTCCAGCCGGATCTTTTCGGTGTAATTTTTGTCCACATAGTCGAGGAAGCGGCTCAGCCGCTCGTTGCGGCGGTCGGCGTTGGCGATCTCGTCGCCGCTGAGGGCGCGCATCGGCAGCAGGGCGAACAGCTCCCCAAAGAGGGCGGCGCAGTCTCCGGCGCAGCGAAGCTCAAAATAGGGCGCGCCACTCAGATACTCGCCCATCAGACGCTTCATGCCCATGCGGAGCTCCCGGGCCTGCTTCTCCCGCAGGAAGGGCCGCAGGCGGAAGGCGTCCAGCCGCAGGGTGTAGATGTCCGGGTAGGCGTAGGCCAGGAGCTGCGGCGCGACCTGCAGGCACAGGAAGGTCGCGCCCCGCTCCCGCCGCCGGAACTCGTGGATCTGCCGGGGGGAAAAGAGACAGAGCTCCCCGGTGCCGCAGAGGGCCTCGGTCTGTCCGCTGCTCACGGAAAGCTCCCCCTCCGTGATCCAGATCAGCTCCCACTCCGGGTGGAAATGGGGGGTGCGGTACTCCATGGTGTTGAAAAACATGCTGATCCCGCCGACCCTGGGGTGGCGGATGATCTCCAGCTCGCTCATTTGCGCGCCTCCTCTCCGTCCCCGGCGGGGGCCGTGGGCATCCGCCGCCTTCCCCGTGTGAGCAGGAAGCTCAGCTCCAGCAGCTCCCGGATGGCCTCGTCCTCCGCGGAGCCGTCCAGCAGCGCGGAGAGCCAGTGCTCCTTGTTCATGTGGTAGGCGGGCAGGAAGCCCGGCTGGGCCAGGTAGGCGCCCTGCATCTGGGGCGGGCATTTCAGATTCAGCACCGCGGCGATCCCGTCCCGGTCGATCCCCAGCCGCCGCCAGCCCACCCGCAGCAGAACGGCGAACCACTTTCGGTTTTCCCGGTGGCGAAAGATGCAGTTCTCGTCGTCCCAGGGGTATTCCGGCTCCGCGCCGAAGCGCAGGGCGATATACTCCGTCAGCTCTTTTCCGGTCACAGGCGTCCCCCCTCTCTCGTTCTCCCCCATTGTACCGCACTACGCTCCGCCTGGGAAGGGGCAATTTTCGCAGAGCGCCCGCCGCGTTTTTCCTCGTCAAAGCGTGTCGGAAAAGCTCCGCTCCGCCCCGCTTTTTTCTGTGCATTCTGCCGATTGACGGAAAAGCCCGAAACCGTTATAATTTAGGCGTCTTTAAGGCGATCCGGAGAGATCGGCAAGCACAGAAGTACCGCCCCGTTTTCGGAGCTTTTCTTGTCGTTCCTTGTCGGCTCGCCGACGGGGATTTTGCTTTTTTGGAGGACGACGCCATGCCTGTGTTCCGCAGAACCAAGCAGCTTCACGACGCGGGGCTTCTGCCCTTCGTCGGAAACGACGGCGCCGCCTTTCCCTGCCAGGAGAAAACTGGATATATCCGACTGCCCGGTTTTTGCGATGTGCATGTGCACCTGCGCGAGCCGGGCTTTTCCTATAAGGAGACCATCCGCACGGGCTCCCTGGCCGCGGCCCGGGGCGGCTATACGGCGGTCTGCGCCATGCCCAACCTGAACCCGGTGCCGGACAGCGTGGAGCACCTGGCTCAAGAGCGGGAGATCATCGACCGGGACGCCCTCATCGACGTGCGGCCCTACGGCGCCATCACCGTGGGGGAGCAGGGCCGGGAGCTCGCGGATCTGGAGGGCATGGCCCCCCGGGTCGTCGCCTTCTCCGACGACGGCCGGGGCGTGCAGGATCCGGGCCTCATGCGGGAGGCCATGGTGCGGGCCAGGGCTCTGGGCAAGCTGATCGTGGCCCACTGCGAGGACAACAGCCTGCTCCGCGGCGGCTATATCCACGACGGGGCCTACGCCGCCGCCCACGGCCACAGGGGCATCTGCTCCGAGAGCGAGTGGCGGCCCATCGCCCGGGATCTGGAGCTGGTCTCCCAAACCGGCTGCGGCTACCACGTCTGCCACATCTCCGCCAAGGAGTCCCTGCGGTTGATCCGCCAGGCCAAAAAGGACGGCCTGGACGTGAGCTGCGAGACCGCGCCCCACTACCTGCTGCTGGACGAGAACGACCTGCGGGAAGACGGGCGCTTCAAGATGAACCCGCCCCTGCGCGGCGTCGAGGATCGGGAGGCCCTGCTGGAGGGGATCTGCGACGGCAGCATCGACTGCATCGCCACCGACCACGCCCCCCACAGCGCCGCGGAAAAGGCCAAGGGCCTTGCCGACAGCGCCTTCGGCATCGTCGGCATCGAGACGGCCTTCCCGCTGCTGTATACGGAGCTGGTGAAAACGGGCATGCTCTCTCTGGAGGCTCTGGTGGACCTGCTCTGCGCCCGGCCCCGGGAGCGCTTCGGCATCCCCCTGGGAGACAAGGACTTCTCCCTCTGGGATCTGGACGCGGCATACGAGATCGACCCGGCGGCGTTCCTCTCTCTCGGCCGGGCCACGCCCTTTGCCGGGCGGCGGGTCTTCGGCCGCTGCGTGGCGACCGTCTGCAAGGGCAAAATCGTGTATCAAGGATAATGAACAATGAATAATGAAGAATGAATAATTATGGTATCCCCTTCGGGGATGATTGGAATCCTCGCGAAGCGATCCCTTCATGATTCATTTTTCAGTTTTCAATATTCTTTTTCCCACAAGCAGCCCAAACAAGGATGATAAGAGTGACACTATGAAACAGCGTGTATTTACCATCACGGATAACGCTCCCCTGACCGAGCGGGTCTCCCTCCTGCGCCTGCGGGGGGACTGCTCCGCGATCGAGCGCCCCGGCCAGTTCGTGGAGCTGGCCCTGCCCGGCTTCTTTCTCCGCCGGCCCTTCTCGGTCTGCGACTGGGAGGGGGACGAGCTGCGCCTGGTCTACGAGCAGGCGGGCAAGGGCACCGAGCTGCTGCGCGGGCTGCCCGCCGGCGAGAAGCTGGATCTGCTGACCGGCCTGGGAAACGGCTTCGACCTGCGCCGCGCCGGGGACGCGCCCCTGCTCATCGGCGGCGGCAGCGGCGTCTCTCCCCTGCTGGGTCTGGCCCGGCGGCTCCTGCGGCACGGCTGCGCCCCGCAGATCCTTCTGGGCTTCAACACCCGGGATGATCTGATCCTGCTGGACGATTTCTTTCGGCTGGGGCTTGCTCCCAGCGTCACCACCGTGGACGGCAGCTTCGGCATCCGGGGCTTCGTGACCGCCGCCATGGAACAGCCTCACAGCTTTTTCTACGCCTGCGGGCCCCTGGAGATGCTCCGCGCCGTCTGCGAAAAGAGCCCCGCCCCCGGCCAGCTCAGCCTGGACGCCCGGATGGGCTGCGGCTTCGGCGCCTGCATGGGCTGCACCATCCAAACCGTCCGCGGCCCCAAACGGGTCTGCAAGGACGGGCCGGTCTTCGATAAGGAGGACTTGCTGTGGGCAGACTGAGCGTTTCTCTCTGCGGGATCGAGCTGACGAATCCCATCATTCCCGCCTCCGGCACCTTCGGCTACGGCCACGAGATGGCGGAGCTCTACGATATCAACATCCTCGGCAGCATCTCCCTGAAGGGCACCACCCTCTCCCCCCGCTTCGGCAACCCCACACCCCGCATCGCGGAGGCGCCGGCGGGCATGCTGAACGCCGTGGGGCTGCAGAACCCCGGGGTGGACGCAGTGATCGCCGAAGAGCTGCCCCGGCTCCAAAAGGTCTTCCATAAGCCGGTGATCGCAAACGTCAGCGGCTTTTCCGTGGAGGAATACGCCGAGGTCTGCCGGCGGCTGGACGACCAGCCCCAGGTGGGCTGGCTGGAGGTCAACATCAGCTGCCCCAACGTCCACGGCGGCGGCATGAGCTTCGGCACCGACCCGGCGGCCGCGGCGGCGGTCACGAGCGCCGTGAAGGCCGTGACGAATAAGCCCGTCATCGTGAAGCTGAGCCCCAACGTGACGGACATCGTGTCCATCGCCAAAGCCTGCGAGGGGGCGGGGGCGGACGCCCTGAGCCTCATCAACACGGTGATGGCCCTGCGCATCGACCTGAAGACCCGCAAGCCCATCCTCTCGAACATCACCGGCGGCCTCTCCGGCCCCGCGGTCTTCCCCCTGGCCCTGCGCATGGTCTGGCAGGTGTCCCGGGCGGTGCGGATCCCGGTGATCGGCCTGGGCGGCGTCAGCTCCGCGGAGGACGTGCTGGAGATGATGCTGGCCGGCGCCGCGGCGGTGCAGGTGGGCGCGGCCAATCTGCGCGACCCCTTCGCCTGCCCCAAAATCATCCAAGCCCTCCCGGCGGCGCTGGATCGCCTGAGAGCGGACAATATCCGAGACATCATAGGAGGAGCCCATGGCTAAAGATGTGATCATCGCCTGCGATTTCCCCAGCGCGGCGGAAACCCCGGCTTTTCTGGACCGCTTCGGCGGTGAGAAGCCCTATGTGAAGATCGGGATGGAGCTTTTCTACGCGGAAGGCCCCCAGATCGTGCGGCAGATCAAAGCCCGGGGCCACAAGATCTTTCTGGATCTGAAGCTGCACGACATCCCCAACACCGTGAAAAAGGCCATGCGGGTGCTCTCCGGCCTGGATGTGGACATGGTGAATCTCCACGCCGCCGGCACCCGGGCCATGATGAGCGCCGCCCTGGAGGGGCTCACCCGCCCCGACGGGACGCGGCCCCTGCTGCTGGCCGTCACCCAGCTCACCAGCACCGGGCAGGAGGCTCTGGAGGACGAGCTGCTGATCCCCCGCCCCATGGAGGAGGTGGTGCTCGCCTATGCCAAGAACGCCGCCGCCGCGGGGCTGGACGGGGTGGTCTGCTCCCCCCTGGAGGCCGGAAGGGTGCACGAGACCTGCGGCGCGGGCTTCGTCACCGTGACCCCCGGCGTCCGCTTTGCCGACGCCGGCCAGGACGACCAGAAACGGGTCACTACCCCCGCGAGAGCCCGTGAGCTGGGCTCGGACTACATCGTGGTGGGCCGCCCCATCACCCGGGCCGCCGATCCCGCGGCCGCCTGGGAACGCTGTCGAAAGGAGTTTTTGGGATGAACGAAGAAAGCATCGCCCGGGATCTGCTCTCCATCGGCGCCGTGTTCTTCCGGCCGGACGAGCCCTTCACCTGGGCCAGCGGCATCCAGAGCCCGGTCTACTGCGACAACCGCCTGACCCTCACCGCCCCGGCGGTGCGCAACCGCGTGGAGGCGGGCCTGGCGGAGCTGGTCAGGGAATACTACCCCGCCTGCGAAGCGCTGATGGGCACCTCCACCGCCGGCATCGCCCACGCGGCCATTGTGGGCCACCTGCTGGGCCTGCCCATGGGCTACGTCCGCGCCGGCGCCAAGGATCACGGCCGCAAAAATCAGATCGAGGGCCGGCTGGAGCCGGGCCAGAAGGTGGTGGTGGTGGAGGATCTCATTTCCACCGGCGGGAGCGTGATCGAAGTGGTGAATATCCTCCGCGAAGCCGGGGCGGATGTCCTTGGCGTGGTGAGCATCTTCACCTACGGGATGCAGAAGGGGCTGGATCGTCTGGCCCAGGCGCAGGTAGAAAACCACAGTCTTTGTAATTTTGACGTGATCGCCCGGGTGGCCGCCGAGGATGGCTATATCCGCCCCGAGGACGTTCGCCGCCTGATCGCGTTTCGCAACAACCCCAATGATGAAAGCTGGAAGGAGTAAACCCATGAGACACCTGATCAACATTCTGGATTTTTCCACCGAGGAGCTGCAGGAGCTGGTGGACGTGGCCAACGACATCATCGCAAACCCCGCCAAATACAGCGAGGTCTGCCATGGCAAAAAGCTGGCCACCCTGTTCTTCGAGCCCTCCACCCGCACCCGCCTGAGCTTTGAGGCCGCCATGTACGAGCTGGGCGGCAACGTGATCGGCTTTTCCGCGGCCCAGAACTCCTCCGCCGCCAAGGGCGAGAGCGTGGCCGACACCGCCAAGACCATCAGCTGCTACGCGGACATCATCGCCATGCGCCACCCCAAGGAGGGCGCGCCCCTGGTGGCCGCCAACGCCGCCTCCATCCCGGTCATCAACGCCGGCGACGGCGGGCACAACCACCCCACCCAGACTCTGGCGGATCTGCTGACCATCTACCGGGAGAAGGGCCGCTTCGACCATCTGACCGTGGGCCTCTGCGGCGATTTGAAGTTCGGCCGCACCGTCCACTCCCTCATCAACGCCCTCAGCCGCTACGAGGGCCTGAAATTCGTGCTCATCTCCCCCGAGGAGCTGAAGCTGCCCAGCTACGTGAAAAAGGACGCCCTGAAGCAGAAGGGCATCCCCTATGAGCAGACCACCGATCTGGAGTCCGCCATGCCGCAGCTGGACATCCTGTATATGACCCGCGTCCAGCGGGAGCGCTTCTTCAACGAGGAGGACTACCTCCGTCTGAAGGACAGCTACATCCTCACCCCGGACAAGCTGCAGAACGCCAAGCCCGATCTCTCCATCCTGCACCCCCTGCCCCGGGTCAACGAGATCAGCGTCGCCATCGACGACGATCCCCGGGCCTGCTACTTCAAGCAGGTGCTCTATGGCAAGTACATGCGCATGGCCCTCATCATGAAACTCTTGAAGGAGGCTGGAAGACTGTGAATATCGACTCCATTCAGAACGGCATCGTCATCGACCACATCACCGCCGGGCGGGGCATGAAGCTCTACGAGCTGCTGGGTCTGGAAAAGCTGGACTGCTCCGTGGCCATCATCAAGAACGTCCACAGCCAGAAGCAGGGCAAGAAGGACATCATCAAGATCGACGCGGACATCCCCGTGAACCTGGACGTGATCGGCTACGTGGATCCGGGCGTCACCGTCAACGTGATCCGGGGCGGCAAGCTGATCGAGAAAAAGCGCATCGACATGCCCGAGACCCTGACCAATGTGATCTTCTGCAAGAACCCCCGCTGCATCACCTCCTGCGAGCAGGAGCTCAAGCACATCTTCAAGCTCACCGACCGGAAAAACAAGGTCTACCGCTGCCTCTACTGCGAGACCAAGGCCAATTAAATCCCTTGCGAAACTTGTTTCGCAAGGGAGGACTCGCGTTTATCGCAGCGGGCTATGCCCGCTTTGGTCGACGCGAGGGCTCGCTCAACTCGCCTCAGGGTGTTTTTGAGGCGGCAAAGCTGCCTCAAAAACGAATTGTATTTCCTTCGGGGCAATGCCCCACCGTGTTTCCCTTTTGACATGAGAAAGCAAATTAAAGGAGGACAAAATGGCTAAAATCATCAACGAACCTTCCCATACCTTTAACGAATATCTGCTGATCCCCGGCTACACCCCCATCACCTGCCGCTCGGAGAAGGTGAACCTCCGCACCCCGCTGGTGAAGTTCCGCAAGGGGGAGGAGGACTGCCCCCTGACCATGAACATCCCCATGGTCTCCGCCATCATGCAGTCCGTCTCCGGCGACCGTCTCGCCGTGGCCCTGGCCAAGGAGGGCGGCGTCAGCTTCATCTACGGCTCCCAGAGCGTGGAGGACGAGGCCGCCATGGTTCGCCGGGCAAAGAGCTACAAGGCCGGCTTCGTGCGCAGCGACTCCAACCTGAGCCCCTCCGCCACCCTGCGGGACGTGCTGGCCCTCAAGGCCCGCACCGGCCACGCCACCATCGCCGTCACCGAGGACGGGAGCGGCGACGGCCGGCTGGTGGGCGTGGTCACCAGCCGGGACTACCGCCCCAGCCGCATGGAGCCGGACACGCCGGTGCGGAGCTTCATGACCCCCTTTGAAAAGCTGGTCTGGGCCCCGGAGGGCACCACCCTCAAGGAGGCCAACGACATCATCTGGGAGCACAAGCTGAACTCCCTGCCCATCATCGACGAGAACCGGCGGCTCTGCTACTTCGTCTTCCGCAAGGACTACGAGAGCCACAAGGAGAACCCCAACGAGCTGCTGGACGCCCACAAGCGCTTTGTGGTGGGCGCGGGCATCAACACCCGGGACTATGAAAAGCGCATCCCCGCCCTGCTGGAGGCCGGCGCGGACGTGCTGTGCATCGACTCCTCCGAGGGCTTTACCGACTGGCAGCGCTTCGTTCTCTCCTGGGTCCGGGAGCGCTACGGCGACAGTGTGAAGGTGGGCGCGGGCAACGTGGTGGACGCCGCGGGCTTCCGCTTCCTGGCCGAGTGCGGCGCCGACTTCGTGAAGGTCGGCATCGGCGGCGGCTCCATCTGCATCACCCGGGAGACCAAGGGCATCGGCCGCGGTCAGGCCACCGCCCTCATCGACGTCTGCGCCGAGCGGGACCGCTATTTTGAGGAGACCGGCATCTACGTTCCCGTCTGCTCCGACGGCGGCATCGTCTATGACCATCACATCACCCTGGCCCTGGCCATGGGCGCGGACTTCGTGATGCTGGGCCGCTACTTCGCCCGCTTCGACGAGAGCCCCACCAACAAGGTCAACATCGGCGGCACCTACTACAAGGAGTACTGGGGCGAGGGCTCCGCCCGGGCCCGCAACTGGCAGCGCTACGACATGGGCGGGGACAAGAAGCTCTCCTTCGAGGAGGGCGTGGACTCCTATGTGCCCTACGCCGGCTCCCTGAAGGACAACGTGGCCATGACCCTCTCCAAGGTGCGCCACGCCATGTGCAACTGCGGCTGTCTGACCATCCCCGAGTTCCAGGAGAAGGCGGTCCTCACCCTGGTCTCCGCCACCACCATCGTGGAGGGCGGCGCCCACGACGTGCTGCAGAAGGACACCTCCCCCGCCATCAAGTGAGGTGCCGGGCATGAAAAAAGTCGGCATCGTCATGGGCAGCGACAGCGACCTGCCCGTCATCCAGAAGGCCACGGATCTCCTGCGGGAGCTGGAGATCCCCTTTGAAGTCCACGTCTATTCCGCCCACCGCACCCCCCTGCAGGCCCACGATTTCGCAGCCGGCGCAAGGGAGCGGGGCTTCGGCGTGCTGATCGCCGCGGCGGGCATGGCCGCCCATCTGGCGGGTGCCATCGCCGCCAACACCACGCTCCCCGTCATCGGCATCCCCTGCAAGGGGCCGGCGCTGGAGGGGCTGGACGCCCTCCTCAGCACCGTGCAGATGCCCTCCGGCATCCCGGTGGCCACCGTGGGCATCAATAACGGCGCCAATGCCGCCCTGCTGGCCGCCCAGATCCTCTCGGTAGAGGACGGGGCTCTGGCGGAGCGTCTCGCAAAAAAGCGCGCCGCCGACGCCGCCAAGGTGCTGGAGAAGGACGCGGGGATCGCGGAGAGGCTGTGATCAAAGTGACATCTGTTCCTCCCCCAGCGGGGGAGGATGTCAGCGGGGCTGACAGGTGAGGGAGAAAGCACGATTCTCCACAACGTCGGAATCGTGGAGAACTGAGAACACTCTCCCTCATCACCCGCTGCGCGGGACTGTTCGCTTCGCTCCTCTTTTGCCTGCAAAACCTGCCACCGGCAGCTTTTGCTTTGGCAAAAGTCCCCGCTGGGGGAAGCACTTTCCCTTTTCAGTCATCCCATTTCTATATCAAACATAAAGGAGACATTATCATGGAAAACAAGCTCGTATATACCGGCAAGACCAAGAATGTCTACGCGCTCCCCAACGGCAACTACCTGCTCAAGTTCAAGGACGACTGCACCGGCAAGGACGGCGTGTTCGACCCGGGCGAGAACAGCGTGGGTCTCACCATCGAGGGCGTGGGCGATGTGAATCTGCGCATGTCCATCTACTTCTTCGAGAAGATCAACGCTGCCGGCATCCGCACCCACTTCGTCTCCGCCGACCTCAAGAACACCACCATGGAAGTCCTGCCCGCCAAGGTCTTCGGCCACGGGCTGGAGGTCATCTGCCGCCACAAGGCCGTGGGCTCCTTCATCCGCCGCTACGGCGATTACATCGAGTCCGGCGCTGATCTGCCCGCCTATGTGGAGATGACCTTCAAGGACGACGCCAAGGGCGACCCCCTGGTGACCAAGGACGGCCTCATCGTCCTGGGCGTCATGACCGGCGAGCAGTACGACGAGATCAAGGACATGACCCAGAAGATCACCCAGATCGTGGCCGACGAGATGGCAAAGCGGGGCATGGTGCTCTACGACATCAAGTTTGAGTACGGCTATGACGCCGACGGCAACGTGATGCTCATCGACGAGATCGCCTCCGGCAACATGCGGGTGTACAAGGACGGGCAGTATGTGGATCCCATGACCCTGTCCAAGCTCTTCTTCGCGTAATGGGGGGCTTTTTCGGCGCGGTTTCCCACCGCGATATCGTGATGGACGTCTTCTTCGGCACGGACTACCACAGCCACCTGGGCACCCGCAGCGCCGGTATGGCGGTGTGGAGCAGGGAGAAGGGCTGCGTGCGGGAGATCCACTCCATCGCCAACACGCCCTTCCGCACCCGCTTTGAGAAGGATCTGCCGGACTTTGCCGGCAACATCGGCATCGGCTGCATCAGCGACTCCGACCCCCAGCCCCTGCTGGTGCGCTCCCACCTGGGGCTCTACGCCATCACCACCGTGGGGCAGATCAACAACGCCGAGCAGCTGGTGGCGGACTATTTTGCCGACCGGAGCCACCAGTTCATGGCCATGGGCTCCGGCAAGGTGAACACCACCGAGCTGGTGGCGGCGCTTATCAACGAGAAGGACGACCTGGCCGCCGGTATCCGCCACGCCCAGGAGCGGATCGACGGCTCCATGACCCTGCTGCTCATGACCGAGGACGGCGCCATCATCGCCGCCCGGGATCGCTATGGCCGCCTGCCGGTGCACGTGGGGCAGGACAAGGACGGCTACTGCGTGGCCTTTGAGTCCTTCGCCTACCAGAAGCTGGGCTACCACAACGCCTACGAGCTGGGGCCGGCGGAGATCATCCGCATCACCGCCGAGGGCTATGAGACCCTGCTGCCCGCCGGGAAGGAGATGAAGATCTGCGCCTTCCTCTGGAGCTATTACGGCTACCCCAACTCCAACTACGAGGGCGTGAACGTGGAGGTCATGCGCTGCCGCAACGGCGAGATCATGGCCCGGGACGAGGTGGCCCACGGGAGTCTGCCGAAGGTGGACTTTGTGGCCGGCGTGCCGGACTCCGGCCTGCCCCACGCCATCGGCTACGCCAACCGCAGCGGCAAGCCCTTTGCCCGCCCCTTCGTGAAATACACCCCCACCTGGCCCCGCTCCTTCATGCCCTCCAACCAGGCCATGCGGGATCAGGTGGCCAAGATGAAGCAGATCCCCGTGCCCGAGCTCATCGAGGGCAAGAAGCTCCTCTTCGTGGACGATTCCATCGTCCGGGGCACCCAGCTGCAGAGCACGGTGGAATTTCTCTACGAATCCGGCGCCGCCGAGGTGCACATGCGCTCGGCCTGCCCGCCCATCATGTACGCCTGCAAGTATCTGAACTTCTCCCGCAGCAACTCCGACATGGATCTGCTGGCGCGCCGCACCGTCCAGGAGTTGGAGGGCGACGAGGGGCAGCAGCATCTGGAGGAGTACGCCGACGCCAAGACCGAGCGGGGCAAGTGCCTGCTCCGCGCCATCTGCGAGAAGCTGGGCTTTGACTCCCTGGGTTACCAGTCCCTGGACGGACTGCTGGAGGCCATCGGCATCGACCGGGACAGGGTCTGCACCTACTGCTGGACGGGAAAAGAATAATTGCGAAACACGTTTCGCAATTAGAAACTCGCGCTAACGTCAGAAGAAGCTCGCGGCACTCCGTTTCCGTGGTTTGCGTAAGAGCCACGAAAACTGCGTTCTGCTCCCTCCTTCTTCCTTCCAAAATCAAAGCGGACGCTTTGATTTTGAGAGGAAAACGGAAGGAACGGATATGCAGCTTTCCCGGCACTTCGAAACCGGGGAAGCGAAATGAAGTGAGTTTCGTTTGACGACGGCGCGAGGCCTCGCACAACTCGGCTCAGGGCGTAGGTGTTTTTGCCGAAGCAAAGCTCCGTCAAAAACGATTTGTATTTCCTCCGGGGAGATAGACTGTACCTGGGCGATCCTATCGTTATCGGTTAGAAAGGAATAAGATATGGAAAATTCTCATTCCGCCTCCTACGCCGCGGCGGGCGTGAACATTGAGGCCGGCTACGAGGGCGTGCGCCTCATGAAAAAACACGTGGAGCGCACCAACATCCCCGGCGTGGTCTCCGGCATCGGCGGCTTCGGCGGCCTCTTCGCCCCCGATCTCGCCGGCATGGCGGAGCCCATTCTGGTCTCCGGCACCGACGGGGTGGGCACCAAGCAGCGCATCGCCCAGCTGATGGCGAGACATGACACCGTGGGCATCGACTGCGTGGCCATGTGCGTCAACGACATCATTTGCTGCGGCGCCAAGCCCCTCTTTTTCCTGGACTACATCGCCATCGGCAAGAACGAGCCGGAGAAGGTGGCGAGCCTGGTCGCCGGCGTGGCGGAGGGCTGCGTGCAGGCCGGCTGCGCCCTCATCGGCGGGGAGACCGCCGAGCACCCCGGCACCATGAGCGCCGACGACTACGACCTGGCGGGCTTTTCCGTGGGCGTGGTGGACAAGGCGAAGATCCTGGATCCTAAGAGCGTGCAGCCCGGCGACGTGCTGCTGGCGCTGCCCTCCAGCGGCGTCCACTCCAACGGCTACTCTCTGGTGCGCAAGGTCTTCGACGTGGAGCACGCCGACCTGGGGCGCTTTGTCCCCGAGCTGGGGAAGAGCCTGGGCGAGGCTCTGCTGACCCCCACGCGCATCTATGTGAAGCCTGTGCTGGCGGCGCTGGAGGCGGCGGAGGTCCACGCGCTCAGCCACATCACCGGCGGCGGCTTTTATGAGAACATCCCCCGCTCCCTGCCAGACGGTCTCTGCGCCAGGATCGACAAGGCCGCGGTGAAGACCCCGCCCATCTTCGCGCTGATCCGGAAGCTGGGGAACATCCCTGAGCGGGACATGTTCAACACCTTCAACATGGGCGTGGGCATGAGCATGGCCGTCTCCCCCGACACAGCCGACAGGGCCCTGGAAATCCTGCGGGCACAGGGCGTGGAGGCCTACGTCATGGGCGAGATCATTCGGGGCGAGGAGCGGATCCGGCTATGCTGAGACGGGACCTGATCGACGGCGTCCTCGCAGGCTGCCTGGTCTCCATCGGCGGGACCGTGCTCCTCTCCTGCGACAATCGCTATGCGGGCGCTCTGCTCTTCTGCATCGCCCTGCTCACCATCTGCTGGTTCGGCTTCAACCTCTACACCGGCAAGGTGGGCTTCCTGGCAAACGACCACAGCAAGGCCGCTCTCTCCACCGCAGCCATCGGCCTGCTTGGCAATTTTCTCGGCACCCTGCTGGCGGGGCTTCTGGTCTTTTGGGCCCTGCCCGCTCTGCGGGAGGCCGCCCTGGCCGCCTGTGAAAAGCGGCTGACCCAGCTGCCCCTGCAGACCCTGCTGCGGGGCTGCTTCTGCGGCGTGCTGATGTTTGTGGCCGTCTGGAGCTATCGGGAAAAGAAGACCATCGTGGGCATCCTCTTCTGCATCCCCGTGTTCGTCCTCTCCGGCTTTGAGCACTCCATCGCCGATATGTTCTATTTTTCCCTGGCCGGCACCGTGTTTCAGGGCAGGAGTCTGCTGTTTCTGCTGCTGGTGGTGCTGGGCAACAGCCTGGGCGGGCTCTTTATCCCCTGCCTGCAGCTTCTGAGAGGAGGAAACAAGGCATGAACAAAACCCGGATCGCCGTGCTGGTCTCCGGCGGCGGCACCAATCTCCAGGCCCTGCTGGACAGCGAGCAGAGCGGCGCCCTCCACAGCGGCGAGATCGTCCTCGTCGTCTCCAACAAACCGGGCGCCTACGCCCTCACAAGAGCTGCAAAGGCAGGCGTGGAAGGCCTCACCCTCACCCGGAAAGACTGCGGCGGGCAGGAGGGCTTTGAGGCCGCCCTGCAGGCCGCTCTGGAGGAGCGGGGCGTGGAGCTCATCATTCTGGCGGGCTTTCTCAGCATCCTCAGCGCGGACTTTGTCTCCCGCTGGGACAGGCGCATTCTGAACGTGCACCCCTCCCTGATCCCCTCCTTCTGCGGCAAGGGCTTTTACGGTCTCAAGGTGCACGAGGCCGCCCTGCAGCGGGGCGTCAAATACACCGGCGCGACAGTACATTATGTAAACCAGATTCCCGACGGCGGGGAGATCCTCTTCCAGCAGCCCGTGCCCGTGCAGCCCGGCGACACGCCGGAGGTGCTGCAGCGGCGGGTGATGGAGCAGGCGGAGTGGATCCTGCTGCCCCGGGCGGCGGAGCTGGTCTCCGCCCAAATACAAAAAGAAAAGGAGCGCGCGTTATGACCGATTTTCTGGAATTTTTGAGAAACACCAGCTATCCCGGCCGGGGCATCGCCGTGGGCAAAAACCGGGTCTACTATTTCATCATGGGCCGCAGCGAAAACAGCCGCAACCGCATCTTCTCCCTGACGGAGGACGGCATCCGCACCGAGGCCTTTGACCCCTCCAAGCTGGTGGACCCCAGCCTGATCATCTACCACCCCGTGCGCGCCATGGGAGAGGATCTGATCGTCACCAACGGCGACCAGACCGACACCATCCGGGACATGGGCGACTTCCGCGCGGCCCTGGCCACCCGGGAGTATGAGCCGGACGAGCCCAACTGGACGCCCCGCATCTCCGCTATCTGCCACAAGGACGGCAGCTTCTCCCTCTCCATCCTCAAGCGGGTGAACGGGCGCTGCCTGCGCTGCACCTACGACTACGAGGGCTGCGACGAGGGGCAGGGCTACTTCATCAGCACCTACCAGGGCGACGGCAGCCCCCTGCCCAGCTTTGCCGGGGAGCCCATCCCCGTCACCATGCCCGAGCCCGAAGAGGTCTGGGCGGCACTCAACCAGGACAACAAGGTTTCGCTCTACGCCAATGTGAACGGCGAAGTCAAACTTTTCAATAAACATTTAGGAGACTAATGCAAATCGAATGCAAAGCCAAACGCTTTGCATCCGATTTGGAGAGCTTCACCCTGCTGCGCGCACTCGCTTGCGTGAGCCGCTCGCACACTTGCAGGGCGAGAGGTGTCTTTTGCGAGGTACACGCCCCCGCAAAAGACGATTGTACTTTTTTCGCGCCTGCGGGCGCGAACTCTGCGAGGCTTTTTCAACCAAAGCGCCATGATGAATGGTTTCCCTGCGCATCGATCTCTGGTTTGCCGCTGGACAGAGAATTCGATTGGGAAGTGAAGCAGCGGCAGATTGGAGATTATGACTGATGAACGAACTGCAACTCAAATACGGCTGCAACCCCAACCAGAAGCCCGCCCGCATCTTTATGCCGGACGGCTCGGAGCTGCCCGTCACCGTGCTGAACGGCCGGCCGGGCTATATCAATTTTCTGGACGCTCTCAACTCCTGGCAGCTGGTGAAGGAGCTGAAGGAGGCCACGGGCCTGCCC